>WLWI01003569.1_pt1 | contig 13328 bp, 17 predicted proteins | sample 6701501 | NCBI WGS metagenome assembly WLWI01 (sample SAMN12718690, study PRJNA515312) | sponge metagenome | isolation source: marine sponge | host: Mycale hentscheli | place: New Zealand: South Island, Marlborough, Capsize Point | collected 2014-11-01
CACAATACTTCAGTGGCTCACCTCAACCCATACCAGATTGGAAAGATAGTGACACAACAACTATATGAGTGTCAGCTGCAATTGTGAGGAATACAACCACAAGCAGTGAGAACTCCAACAAAAAAATATTATCTTTCACAAAAGAAAAATACTAATAAACAGCTGATACCTGCAGTGCTGCTTGTAAACTTTGTAGAATTCATCCACGCATCTGTGTACCCACCTCAGTACAAGATGGATACACTGATCACATGGAGATACGAAGCAGCTTCAAACTTGAACACTATCAGACTGGAAGCAAATTCTAAGCAGCTAAATACTGTTATTAGTCTTACTTGCGATTTAGCAGCGATTCCTTCAATCTTCTGTTTAGTTTATCCCCTGGCGAAAAGCATTATCCAACCTTTCTTTCGGACGAGATTCAAGTTGTACCAAAATGCTGAGCTGTCAAAAATTTAGAACAAAAGGCTGGGGCGTCCATTTCTTCCGGGAGGGGATTTTTAGTTTCACGCAGACTTAGAATAGAAGCTGCTGCAATTTGCGGTCATCTGCAAAATGTTTATTATAGCGGCAGTATAAAGGTTGAGCTAGAAGGGATCACGAGATGAAGTTCAAACTATGAACATTTATTCTGTGACAGAAGTAAGTGGGATACATATACGTTTAGATTTTGTTAATAAGATGTCCAGATTCGCAAATTTAGAAAAATAAATTTGTAGTTGTTAAAAACTAAATGTACAGAGATGGGGCTCGAGGAAAGAAAGCTGGAGAGCCTTGAATTGTTGAAAAGCTTGATCGGTTGTGGAGAAACTATGTAAAACGTGCGTAGAAACTTTTTGCTCATATCTTAACTTACCAATATGCTCTCGCTTTAAATTTTGACTGTATAGGAAGATTATAAGACCAAGAGTAAGCCTACCATATTCAAATTGTTACAACATTTCATATTTAAAAGTTATTTCACAAACAATTATACAGAGAAATTGCCTGGGCCAGATGGGTCTCCACCCTTAAGCCTTTCCTTCCGGACTTCATTTCACCGTGCGTTGATGACCTCGGGCAACAATGGTTAATCAAATTAATTAACATTATATTTATATATAATATATTTTGCTCGTCTAAACCCTTACCAAACAAATTGTATCTTATAGAGTTTGCTTTGAGCTTTCCAACAATATAAATATGATTCTACGGCCCATAAAGATCACCACGAAGGTTGTACGAATACGTTCCTCTAAACAATACAAACACAACACAATGTGTTTGTTTGCTATTAGTGTATTTTACCACTGTCATGCACACACGGCCTTTCAAGACATACACATATACAAATGATACTCAACTTACCCTGGCTGTAACAATATGAAGTACATCCAACCCCTGTACGTCTACGCCAAGTCAGAACCAGGGTTGCGGTCAAACACTTTGAATAGTATTTAAATACAAATACTTTGAAGAACTCAAATAAAAAATACAAATACTTTCTTAGATGTAGTATTTCAATTACAAATACAAATACTTTTGAATTGCATCAAAATTACAATAGGTAAAGCATTGCATGGAAAATAGATTACACCTGACGAACATTAGCTCTTCAAAAGTTTTGTACTTTGAACAATATTTGTTAGGTTAAAACATCTTTCCTGCTAATACAGTCTTTGAAGTGGCACTAAAGATACAGGACTGCATAAATACACTAAAGCTAGTGTTGCAAGTATGTGGTGGTTGTAGGTGTGATTAGGATTCAGAGGCTCAGTGGTTTGTCTCTATTGCTTGACTCACATTGAAGAAACTTGCCCTTTATTCGTATGCATTCAGTTAATTTAACAGCAGCGTTTTACAATAAGAGGTGAAGCATTAGTTATTACAATATAATTATGCCAGCATGGACCAAGCAACACTTGATTCTGCACTTTCCAGAACAAATCTATAGAATGAATTTGTCCAGTAGAAATATGCTCCAGATCTTATATTTTCAATTTTCTACAAATACAAGTTACATTCTTACCTTATGATATTTTCAAAAGTATTCGAAATACAAATACAAATACTTCACTTTTTAAATCTTAAAATACAAATACTCCAAAAATGTATTTAAATTCAGCATAAATACAAATACTCATGTATTTGACCCCAACCCTGATCAGAACAGATCATCAGGGCTACTCCCATCAGTACACGCCCCTAAAACACTCCAACACACAACAAATTTGTAGTTCAGCTGTTGTGAATTGTAAACCTAACCAAATATGTACTACACATCCTAAAATGCTAGCATCCTCTCCCACTGCTTTAAGTACATAAATAAATTGGTGAATTTTTTTAAAATTAGAATGTGGTAAAAAAACAACAGTAAAAGATGTAAATTCAAAAACTACTCAAGAATAACACATATGAAAAACATCATAGTGAAGCTAATACCTTTCTTTTGCTAGCTACCTAACAAGAAGGCTGTTTTTGTGATAAAAAATGCCTAAAATATGAGCTTACCAGGGTCAGAAATGTTTCCGTCTAACTTCGGAGTCAGAGCTGCTGTATTCTGATTCATCGGCACTGAAACTAGGTCCACTGTAAGGGTAGACCTCATCTCCTTCCTTTCCACTTGAAACTGAATCAGGAAACTCAGAACCGTCCTCCTCAAGCAACTGTAAAACGTCCCCATTGTTGCAACTCGTTGAAGCTATATTGAATATGATGGTGCATAAATATATATTTCCAAAGTTGCCGAGGTCCCACAGCGCTCATACTTTTTTCCTATAAAGTCACATCCTTCTAATGACGTATTATGAAATAACAGGCCTAAATACAGCTATAGCTAATTTATAAAAATTGGCGAAGACAGTTCGTTCAACTGCGGAGTGTTCGACCGTAAACAAACAGTTAGTCTGATACACTACAGGGGGCTCACGGGCTCAACAGCATTTTTTTATACTGTTTCTACAATGCTTCTAGAGAAAGCTAAGCCATCTAAAAGCTTCTGTGCCTGAGGTAACTTTATATATAATTTTTCATAGAGACCGCGGTAAAAATTTGTGACCGATCTAGGCATCAACACAAAAGTTGTGAAATACTCTCAAAGCTACTGGTCTACCTGGTCTGGTCTACCTGGCCTACCTGGTCTATCTGGCCTACCTGGTCTATTTGGTCTACCTGGTCTGCCTGGTCTACTTCGTCTACCTGGTCTTCTGCCTGGTCTACCTGGTCTACCTGGTCTACCTGGTCTGCCTGGTCTGCCTGGTCTACCTGATGTACCTGGTCTACTTGGTCTGCCTGGTCTACCTGGTCTGCCTGGTCTACCTGGTCTACCTGGTTTGCCTGGCCTACCTGGTCTACCTGGTCCAACTGGTCTATCTGGTCTACTTGATCTACCTGGTCTGCCCGGTCTACCTGGTCTACCTGGCCTACCTGGTCCACCTGGTCTATCTGGTCTACTTGATCTACCTGGTCTGCCTGGTCTACCTGGTCTACTTGGTCTACCAGGTTTTCTGCCTGGTCCACCTGGTCTACCTGGCCTACCTGGTCTATCTGGTCTACTTTGTCTACCTGGTCTGCCTAGTCTGCCTGGTCTACCTGTTCTACTTGGTCTACCTGGTCCACCTGGTCTGCCTGGTCTACCTGGTCTGCCTGGCCTAATTGGTCTACCTGGTCTGCCTAGCCTAATTGGTCTACCTGGTCTGGTCTGCCTGGTCTACCTGGTCTGCCTGGCCTACCTGGTCTGCCTGGTCTGGTCTACCTGGTCTACCTAGTCTACCTGGTCTGCCTGGCCTACCTGGTCTACCTGGTCTGCCTGGTCTACCTGGTCTGCCTAGTCTGCCTGTTCTACTTGGTCTACCTGGTCAGCCTGGTCTGCCTAGTCTGCCTGTTCTACTTGGTCTACCTGGTCTCCCTGGTCTACCTGGTCTGCCTGGCCTAATTGGTCTACCTGGTCTGGTCTACCTGATCTGCCTGGTCTACCTGGTCTACCTTGTCTGCCTGGTCTACCTGGTCCACCTGGTCTATCTGGTCTACTTGGTCTACCTGGTCTGCCTGGTCTACATGGTCTACCTGGTCTGCCTAGTCTGCCTGGTCTACCTGTTCTACTTGGTCTACCTGGTCAGCCTGGTCTACCTGGTCTGCCTGGTCTACCTGGTCTGCCTGGTCTACCTAGTCTGCCTGTTCTACTTGGTCTACCTGGTCAGCCTGGTCTACCTGGTCAGCCTGGTCTACCTGATCTGCCTGGCCTAATTGGTCTACCTGGTCTGGTCTACCTGATCTGCCTGGTCTACCTGGTCTGCCTGGTCTACCTGGTCCACCTGGTCTATCTGGTCTACTTGGTCTACCTGGTCTGCCTGGTCTACCTGGTCTACCTGGTCTGCCTAGTCTGCCTAATCTACCTGTTCTACCTGGTCTTCTGCCTGGTCTGCCTGGCCTACCTGGTCTGCCTGGTCTACCTGGTCTACCTTGTCTGCCTGGTCTACCTGGTCCACCTGGTCTATCTGGTCTACTTGGTCTACCTGGTCTGCCTGGTCTACCTGGTCTGCCTAGTCTGCCTAATCTACCTGTTCTACCTGGTCTTCTGCCTGGTCTACCTGGTCTGCCTGGCCTACCTGGTCTACTTAGTCTACCTGGTCTGCCTGGTCTACCTGGTCTGCCTAGTCTGCCTGGTCTACCTGTTCCACTTGGTCTACCTGATCTTCTGCCTGGTCTACCTGGTCCACCTGGTCTACCTGGTCTGCCTGGCCTAATTGGTCTACCTAATCTGCCTGGTCTGGTCTACCTGGTCTGCCTGGTCTACCTGGTCTGCCTGGCCTACCTGGCCTAATTGGTCTACCTGGTCTACCTAGTCTGCCTGGTCTACCTGTTCTACTTGGTCTACCTGGTCTTCTGCCTGGCCTAATTGGTCTACCTGGTCTGCCTGGCTTAATTGGTCTAACTGGTCTGCCTGGTCTACCTGGCCTACCTAGTCTACCTGGCCTACCTGGCCTAATTGGTCTACCTGGTCTGGTCTACCTGGTCTACCTGGTCTACCTAGTCTACCTGGTATGCCTGGCCTAATTGGTCTACCTGGTCTGATGGTCTACCTGGTCTGCCTAGTCTACCTGGTCTTTTGCCTGGTCTACCTGGTCCACCTGGTCTACCTAGTCTACCCGGTCTACCTGGTCTGGTCTACCTGATCTGCCTGGTCTACCTGGTCTACTTGGTCTGCCTGGCCTACCTGGTCTGCCTGGCCTAATTGGTCTACCTGGTCTGCCTGGTCTGGTATACCTGGTCTGCCTGGCCTACCTGGCCTACCTGGCCTAATTGGTCTACCTGGCCTAATTGGTCTACCTGGTCTACCTGGTCTACCTGTTCTACTTGGTCTACCTGGTCTACCTGGTCTACCTAGTCTGCCTGGTCTACCTGGTCTGCCTGGCGTAATTGGTCTACATGGTCTGGTCTGCCTGGCCTAATTGGTCTACCTGGTCTGCCTGGTCTACCTGGTCTACCTAGTCTACCTGGCCTAATTGGTCTACCTGGTCTGGTCTACCTGGCCTACCTGGCCTACCTGGTCTACTTGGTCTACCTGTTCTACTTGGTCTACCTGGTCTTCTGCCTGGTCTACCTGGTCTACCTCGTCTACCTGGTCTGCCTGGTCTACCTGGTCTACCTGATGTACCTGGTCTACTTGGTCTACCTGGTTTGCCTGGCCTACCTGGTCTACCTGGTCCACCTGGTCTATCTGGTCTACTTGATCTACCTGGTCTGCCCGGTCTACCTGGTCTACCTGGCCTACCTGGTCTACCTAGTCCACCTGGTCTATCTGGTCTACTTGATCTACCTGGTCTGCCTGGTCTACCTGGTCTACCTAGTCTGCCTGGTATACCTGTTCTACTTGGTCTACCAGGTTTTCTGCCTGGTCCACCTGGTCTACCTGGTTTGCCTGGCCTACCTGGTCTATCTGGTCTACTTTGTCTACCTGGTCTACCTGGTCTGCCTAGTCTGCCTGGTCTACCTGTTCTACTTGGTCTACCTGGTCTTCTGCCTGGTCTACCTGGTCTGCCTGGCCTAATTGGTCTACCTGGTCTGGTCTACCTGGTCTGCCTGGTCTACCTGGCCTACCTGGTCTACCTGGTCTGCCTGGCCTACCTGGTCTGCCTGGTCTGCCTGGCCTAATTGGTCTACCTGGTCTGGTCTGCCTGGCCTACCTGGTCTGGTCTACCTGGTCTGCCTGGTCTACCTAGTCTACCTGGTCTGCCTTGCCTACCTGGTCTGCCTGGTCTACCTGGTCTGCCTGGTCTACCTGGTCTGACTAGTCTGCCTGTTCTACTTGGTCTACCTGGTCAGCCTGGTCTACCTGGTCTGCCTGGCCTAATTGGTCTACCTGGTCTGGTCTACCTGATCTACTTGGTCTACCTGGTCTGCCTAGTCTGCCTGGTCTACCTGTTCTACTTGGTTTACCTGGTCTTCTGCCTGGTCTACCTGGTCTACCTGGTCTGCCTGGCCTACCTGGTCTACCTGGTCTGCCTGGTCTACTTGGTCTACCTGGTCTACCTACTCTGCCTGGTCTACCTGTTCCACTTGGTCTACCTGATCTTCTGCCTGGTCTACCTGGTCTGCCTGGCCTAATTGGTCTACCTAATCTGCCTGGTCTGGTCTACCTGGTCTGCCTGGTCTACCTGGCCTACCTGATCTACCTGGTCTACTTGGTCTACCTGGTCTACCTTGTCTGCCTGGTCTACCTGGCCTACCTGATCTACCTGGTCTATCTGGTCTACTTGGTCTACCTGGTCTGCCTAGTCTGCCTGGTCTACCTGTTCTACTTGGTCTACCTGGTCTTCTGCCTGGTCTTCCTGGTCCACCTGGTCTGCCTGGCCTACCTGGTCTGCCTTGTCTACCTGGTCTACCTGGTTCACCTAGTCTACCTGGTCTGCCTGGTCTACCTGGCCTAATTGGTCTACCTGGTCTGGTCTACCTGGTCTACTTGGTCTGCCTGGCCTACCTGGTCTGCCTGGCCTAATTGGTCTACCTGGTCTGGTCTACCTGGTCTGCCTGGTCTACCTGGCCTACCTGGTCTACCTGGTCTACCTGTTCTACTTGGTCTACCTGGTCTTCTGCCTGGTCTGCCTAGTCTACCTGGCCTACCTGATCTACCTGGTCTACTTGGTCTGCCTGGTCTACCTGGTCTATCTGGTCTACCTGGCCTAACTGGTCTACCTGGTCTACTTGGTCTACCTGGTCTACCTTGTCTGCCTGGTCTACCTGGCCTAACTGGTCTACCTGGTCCACCTGGTCTACTTGGTCTACCTGGTCTGCCTGGTCTACCTGGTCTGCCTGGTCTACCTGGTCTGCCTGGTCTACCTGGTCTACCTGGTTTGCCTGGTCTACCTGGTCTGCCTGGTCTACCTGGTTTGCCTGGTCTACCTGGTCTACCTGGCCTAACTGGTCTACCTGGTCCACATGGTCTACTTGGTCTACCTGGTCTATCTTGTCTGCCTGGTCTACCTGGCCTAACTGGTCTACCTGGTCCACCTGATCTACTTGGTCTACCTGGTCTGCCTGGTTTACATGGTCTACCTGGTCTACCTGTTCTACTTGGTCTGCCTGTTCTACTTGGTCTACCTGGTCAGCCTGGTCTACCTGGTCTGCCTGGTCTACCTGGTCTACCTGTTCTACCTGGTCTTCTGCCTGGTCTACCTGGTCTGCCTGGTCTACCTGGCCTACCTGTTCTACTTGGTCTACCTGGTCTACTTGGTCTACCTGTTCTACTTGGTCTACCTTGTCTGCCTGGTCTGCCTGGTCTACCTGGTCTACCTGTTCTACTTGGTCTACCTGGTCTTCTGCCTGGTCTACCTGGTCAACCTGGTCTTCCTGGTCTACCTAGTCTGCCTGGTCTACCTGTTCTACTTGGTCTACCTGGTCTGCCTGGCCTAATTGGTCTACTTGGTCTGCCTGGTCTGGTCTACCTGGTCTGCCTGGCCTACCTGGTCTGCCTGGCCTAATTGGTCTACCTGGTCTGCCTGATCTACCTAGTCTACCTGGTCTGCCTGGCCTAATTGATCTACCTGGTCTGCCTGGTCTACCTGGCCTAATTGGTCTACCCGATCTATCTGGTCTACCTGGTCTACTTGATCTACCTGGTCTACTTGGTCTACCTGTTCTACTTGGTCTACCTGGTCTACCTGGTCTGCCTGGTCTACCTGGTCTGCCTGGTCTACCTGTTTTACTTGGTCTACCTGGTCTGCCTGGTCTGCCTGGCCTACCTGATCTACCTGGTCTACTTGGTCTGCCTGGTCCACCTGGTCTACCTGGTCTGCCTGGCCTAATTGGTCTACCTGGTCTGCCTGGTCTGGTCTACCTGGTCTACCTGGCCTACCTGGTCTACCTGGTCTACCTGGTCTACCTGGCCTACCTGGTCTACTTGGTCTACCTGTTCTACTTGGTCTACCTGGTCTGCCTGGTCTGCCTGGTCTACCTGTTCTACCTGGTCTACTGCCTGGTCTGCCTAGTCTACCTGGCCTACCTGATCTACCTGGTCTACTTGGTCTGCCTGGTCTATCTGGTCTACCTGGCCTAACTGGTCTACCTGGTCCACCTGGTCTACTTGGTCTACCTGGTCTACCTTGTCTGCCTGGTCTACCTGGTCTACCTGGTCCACCTGGTCTACTTGGTCTACCTGGTTTGCCTGGTCTGCCTGGTCTACCTGTTCTACTTGGTCTACTTGGTCTACCTGTTCTACTTGGTCTACCTGGTCTGCCTGGTCTACCTGTTCTACCTGGTCTGCCTGGTCTGCCTGTTCTACTTGGTCTACCTGGTCAGCCTGGTCTACCTGGTCTACCTGTTCTACTTGGTCTACCTGGTCTTCTGCCTGGTCTACCTGGTCTGCCTGGTCTACCTGGCCTACCTGTTCTACTTGGTCTACCTGGTCTACTTGGTCTACCTGTTCTACTTGGTCTACCTGGTCTGCCTGGTCTACCTGGTCTGCCTGGTCTACCTGGTCTACCTGTTCTACTTGGTCTACCTGGTCTTCTGCCTGGTCTACCTGGTCTACCTGGCCTACCTGGTCTACCTGGTCTGCCTAGTCTGCCTGGTCTACCTGTTCTACTTGGTCTACCTGGCCTACCTGATCTACTTGGTCTACCTGTTCTACTTGGTCTGCCTGGTCTACCTGGTCTACCTGTTCTACTTGGTCTACCTGGTCTACCTGGTCTACCTGGCCTACCTGGTCTATCTGGTCTACCTGGTCTGCCTGGTCTACCTGGTCTGCCTAGTCTGCCTGGTCTACCTGGTCTGCCTGTTCTACTTGGTCTACCTGGTCTACTTGGTCTACCTGATCTACCTGGTCTACTTGGTCTACCTGGTCTTCTGCCTGGTCTACTTGGTCTACCTGGTCCACCTGGTCTACCTGGTCTGCCTGGTCTACTTGGTCTACCTGGCCTACCTGATCTACCTGGTCTACTTGGTCTACCTGATCTACCTGGTCTACTTGGTCTGCCTGTTCTACCTGGTCTACTTGGTCTACTTGGTCTACCTGGTCTACTTGGTCTACCTGGTCTTCTTCCTGGTCTACCTGGTCTGCCTGATCTACCTAGTCTACCTGGTCTTCTGCCTGGTCCACCTTGTCTGCCTGGTCTACCTGTTCTACTTGGTCTATCTGGTCCACCTGGTCTGCCTGGTCTACCTGGTCTTCTGCCTGGTCCACCTTGTCTGCCTGGTCTACCTGTTCTACCTGGTCTTCTGCCTGGTCCACCTTGTCTGCCTGGTCTACCTGTTCTACTTGGTCTACCTGGTCCACCTGGTCTATCTGGTCTGCCTGGTCTACCTGTTCTACTTGGTCTACCTGGTCTTCTTCATGGTCTACCTGGTCCACTTGGTCCACCTGGTCTGCCTGATCTACCTGGTCTGCCTGGTCTTCCTGGCCTACCTGGTCTGCCTGGCCTAATTGGTCTACCTGGTCTGGTTTACCTGGTCTGCCTGGTCTACCTGGTCTGCCTGGTCTACCTGGTCTACCTGGTCTACCTGGTCTACTTGGTCTACCTGATCTACCTGGTCTACCTGGCCTACCTGGTCTGCCTGGTCTACCTGATCTACTTGATCTACCTGGTCTGCCTGTTCTACTTGGTCTACCTGTTCTACCTGTTCTACTTGGTCTACCTGGTCTTCTGCCTGGTCTACCTGGTCTATCTGGTCTCCCTGGTCTGCCTGGTCTACCTGGTCTGCCTGGTCCACCTGGTCTGCCTGGTTTACCTGGTCTTCTTCATGGTCTACCTGGTCTGCCTGGTCTACCTGGCCTACCTGGTCTGCCTGGCCTAATTGGTCTACCTGGTCTGGTTTACCTGGTCTGCCTGGTCTACCTGGTCTGCCTGGTCTACCTGGTCTACCTGGTCTACCTGGTCTACCTGGTCTACTTGGTCTACCTGATCTACCTGGTCTACCTGGTCCACCTGGTCTGCCTGGTCTACCTGATCTACTTGATCTACCTGGTCTGCCTGTTCTACTTGGTCTACCTGTTCTACTTGGTCTACCTGGTCTACCTGGTCTACCTGGTCTACCTGGTCTGCCTGGTCCACCTGGTCTACCTGTTCTACTTGGTCTACCTGGTCTACCTGTTCTACTTGGTCTACCTGGTCTTCTGCCTGGTCTACCTGGTCTATCTGGTCTCCCTGGTCTGCCTGGTCTGCCTGGTCTACCTGGTCTACCTGGTCTGCCTGGTCCACCTGGTCTGCCTGGTTTACCTGGTCTACCTGGTCTGCCTGGTCTACGTCACAAAGAACGGCTCTATCTGCAATGGTTGAATTTAATTAAACACTTGCATTCGATAAAACAGAATGGGAACTGACGTGGTCCAGGTTTCCATTCCGTTCGGAGCTGAGACTGAGACATTTCAAGAACAAGTGGAAACAAAGGAGAGAAGGGGAGGAGGAGGAGGAGGAGTTGGAGCTCCAGACAGGATGGTAAACATTGAAAAGGGCGTGTCTGTCCAATTCTCATTCCCGTGGTCTGAGTGTACTGGAGATAAATCAATTGAACAAATTATTCTCAATTTATTTTCTAGTGGTTGTATATCAGTGAGCGACTCTACAGGAAAACCAGCAACACACACAATTACTGTTCCAATCCACAGGCAGGTACAGGCACTTGTGTGTGTATGTATGTATGTATGTATGTATGTATGTATGTATGTATGTATGCATGTGTGTATATGTGTGTATGTATGTATGTGTGTATGTATGTACGTGTGTATAGATGATGCATGCTTAATACTGGGTAGACCCTGCCAGATTATGCTAGAGCATTTTTTCTGGAAACAGACAAGTAATAGCACAGTGGAATAATTCTAGAATAATAAGGTATTTAGGAGACTTAATTACAAAAGAAAATCAATAGTGCTTTTTTCACCTTTTCTGTTATAACACAGGACATAAACAAGAGTCGAAATGTGGTTATGAGGTAGATCTTCATTACTTGATTAAAGCAGCTGGTTGTGTTGGCCACTCTGTTATTGGATTTCCAAAATAAAAAAAAAGTTTGAAATACTCCCTCCCTCTCAGTCAGTCAGGCTCAGAGTCAGCAAGTCATCTCGAGAATTATGCTAATTTATACCAGCAAGACTTAGACTTGAATTTGAAGTTCCTAACAGGGGACGAGTAGAAAGAGAGAGAGAGAGAGAAAAAGAGACCACTTCTACACTAGTCATTAAGACTTCATTAGTGGAACTCAATCTCAGTGTTGACTTTTAAACATCCCCACTAATTAATTCTACCACACACACACACACACACACACACACAGTCTCACACAATGACACTGTCACACACATACATACACATGCACACACACTTACACACAGAAGTTGTAATTTATTGAACCAGTGCCAGGTACTTGTCAAATTTGCCAAACCCACCAACTGACCACACCCACGCATACATAGACCACACCCATCACTTTCTATGTCGCAACTCACTGGAGCAGGTGGGTGTAATTGGTTGTGGACTGGTTGAAGCTGTGGTCCACTTTGTTTCAGCGACCACAGTAGAACTGAAGACAATGGAGGATGGAGAAGAACAACCACACAATTACCAGAAGCTACAAAGCTGGTGGGGAAAAAAAAAAGAAAAATAGACTGCACCTCCAAATTGATCGTGTGCAGTTTCAAGTGATTATCTTTCAGCAGCATTACTGCCATAGAACACAATATCACATGACTACATTGATCTATCACATGATTACATTGATCAATCACATGACCCCCACTGTTCAATCAAATGACCCCACTCATCATTCACATGACCACACCCACCGTGACGTCCTGTCGTAAAAACAGGTTCAGGTACTTCTCGTGCTCCAAATCCTTGCGTCTGGTAATGAGTTGCCCCTCATAGTCCAGGGGGTCCCCCACACGCAGCTTTGGATGGTTCTGAACACAATTACACAAGAATGATCAAAACAGTGGCCACAATATAGTATAGAATGCACATATGTGACCGGCTACGAGAAAATCGACCGTTGTGACCATAAATTAAAATCTAGTAAACTCGCGGTAAAGTCAATCTACCTCAATTTTTTCAAAAAAAATTTGGTTTTTTTTTCCAAAACCTTAACTATCAAACTACCCCAGGTTAAAATTTTTGGCTGATTTGGGCGAAGGTTTTTGTGATGGAGCTAACTGTGTGGCTTTCTGAATGTTTGTATAGCCCGCGAAAGAACGAACAGTAAGCAATAAATAAATAAATAAAACCAGTCAACAACAACAACAACAAACTGATATATCTTTATATATATTCTGATGCATGTACACACATACATACAGTACAACCATCCGCCCACACATACAAACACACATACATACACACACCATAGTACTGCACATGTCTCTCTATTCTATTCTTTCTGTTGGTCTTACTTGTTTTGTTGCAAGAGTTTACAGAGTAGCTCCTCCTACTCATTATTGCAGTCTGCACCTAATGGCTCCGCCCTCCTCTCTGTTGGTCCCACCCCTTTGCTGGTAGCCATATTAGGTGGCATTATGGTAGGATAGGTAATCTCTGCACACACACACATACAAAAAGACACACATACACACACACATACAAACACAAACATACATACACACACACAAACAAACACACATACACACACAAACACACAGGCCAACCATCTCACATGCACACACAAATAAAATAAATAATTTTAACCACAGTGAAATTTAGAATTTAAAAATGTCTATAATTTGATGGTACATCTCCTCATGAAACTTTTCTCTTATCCAATAGAGGGCAACTGACGGCGTTACTAAACAACACTCGGTGTAACATAACACATTTATACAGTGTGTCCATACATACACACATATGCACACTCTGAAAAATCAT
>WLWI01003572.1_pt1 | contig 13319 bp, 9 predicted proteins | sample 6701501 | NCBI WGS metagenome assembly WLWI01 (sample SAMN12718690, study PRJNA515312) | sponge metagenome | isolation source: marine sponge | host: Mycale hentscheli | place: New Zealand: South Island, Marlborough, Capsize Point | collected 2014-11-01
ATTACTCAAAAAAAAATTGGGCCAACAAGCATTAATGATTATAGTGATGGTAAAGAATCTATTCTTCATAAAATGAAACCATACATGATTTCATGGACGCAAAAAGAAGCGGGGTTTGAAACTCAAATTACAGAAGAAATATTAACTGTAGCTATGCATGAGTCAACTCATAATATGGTTAAAAAGCTAAAAAAAGAGAGAGTTCTACAAGGGCAAATAGAAGTTGTATTGGCTGATACAGCTGTAAAACTAATGTCAAAAATACATCAGCTGTATTCTGGAACTGTTAAGTTTGAAAGTGGAAACTCTGGTGTGACAGATTGGGCAAAGGCTAGATTTATAAATGGTTATTTCCAGGGCAAAAAAATTGCTATTTTTTATAAGTTTAAAAAAGAATTAGAAGCTATTACTGATATTTTTAAAGACTCTATAACTACAGATTTAAAAGAATTTAAAGAAACTGACAAATGTATTGCGTTACAAATTGTATCAGGAAGAGAAGGTATTAGTTTAAAAGAAGCTGAAGCTTTAGTATATTATAACATTGATTTCAGTGCTACAAGTTACTGGCAGTCAAGAGATAGGATGACCACTAAAGATAGAAAGTACAATAAAATTTACTGGGTGTTTGCTGAAAATGGCATTGAGCATCAGATTTATAAAACAGTTATTGGTAAAAAAGATTATACTTTGAATCATTTTAAAAGAGATTTACTTACACTTAGGTAATGACAGAACAACAAATACAAAGTAAAAGAATAAAAGAATTAGAAGCCCAGGGCTACTATGTTTTAAAATTAATTAAGACTAACAAAAATGGTATTCCTGATCTTGTAGCTTTTCCTAAAAACTGTAATGTTTTATTTTCTGAAATAAAAAAACCAACAGGCAAAGTTTCAAAGCTCCAGGAGTATAGATTAAAAGAGTTAGAGAGTTATGGATTTAAAACAGAAGTATATAAAGGATGAGTGAGTTAGATGAAAACATAGAATACTACAATAATTATAAAAAAAATTTAATACAATTTGTAATACACAGTTGTTCTTATGCAAGCCAAAATAAGACAGTAGGCAGGGTAAGGTTGACTGCTAATGAAATTTTAGATATAATAAAAGAAATATCTAGTCTAGAAATATTTATTTATGATCTTAAATTGTTAAAAAATCCAAACAATTCTATATTAAATTATTTAAATAATAAACATTTCAAATAAATTTACTATCTTTAAAATAAAAAATGGCACAAAACGTAATAGAAAACGAGATTTTTGAACATTTCAGAGTTGAAGAAAAAAAAATTACTGACGCAAGGGTTTTATTAAAAGAAAAAGGTTATATTATAATAAAAAAGAAGGCGTAGTAAATGGCTCATAAGATTTCAGCTGATGATGTGAATGCAATTAAGCACATTAATTATGTGACTAATAACTCTCACGACCTCGTAACTGAACTATATGAAGATCTTATGGAGCGTGATCACAATGAAGCTAAACTCAAAGCTCAAAACATCTGTCATCTCATGACAGAATTAATTAACTCTTTATCTGATGAAGTCTAGAAAGGCTGAAGGCCCTAGACTTAGATTATCTATCGAAGAGGTAGATATGATCCGTGAACTCCGTGCAAACAAAATTGACAATCTTAATGAAAACTCTGCACTTACAGATCATTTAAAAGAAAGAGGTATAAGTAAAGACGATGTTATAAGTGTAAAACATTGGCAAAGCGCTAGTGGTGAGTATCGTTTTTCTATTGTAACTAAAGAAAATTTAGGTATAAAAGAAAAAGATATATTTGAAAAGGTTAATAAATTTGTAGAAAACTATTCGCCTAATTACAAACCTGTTAAAAGAAAAAAACAATCTAACCCTCATTTACTTGTAATTAATCCTGCTGATATTCATATTGGCAAATACGCTAAAGCTTTAGAGACTGGAGAAGATTACAATTCTGAGATAGCAGTAAATCGAGTTATGGATGGCTTGTTTGGTTTGATAGAAAAATCACAAGGCTTTGAAATTGATAGAGTTTTGTTTTGTATAGGTAATGATGTGTTACATATTGACAATGTTTATAGCACAACAACCAAAGGAACTCACCAAGATACAGATGGAAAGTGGTGGGAACACTACGAGCTTGCTTTGGCTTTGTATGTAGAGTGTATAGAAATATTAAGACAAATAGCTCCTGTTGATGTGGTTCATAGCATGAGTAACCATGATTATCAATCAGGATTTCATTTGGCACATACCCTTCAGGCATGGTTTAGAAAAGCTAAAGATGTTACTTTTGATGTTACTGTAGCTCATAGAAAATATTACCAATACGGCACATCTTTAATTGGTATTGAACATGGGGATGGTGCTAAGATGGATAACCTTCCTTTGCTTATGGCTCAAGAACAACCGGCTATGTGGGCAAACACGAAGACTAGATACTGGTATCTACATCATTTACACCATAAAGTCAAATATAAATGGAGAGACGCTAAGGATTTCATAGGAGTCACTGTAGAGTACATGAGGTCTCCCTCAGGGACTGACAGCTGGCACGCACGAAAGGGCTATACAGGCGCTCCTAAAGCGTGTGAGGGCTTTATACACCACAAAGAACTAGGTCAGGTAGCTAGGCTCACTCATTTTTTCTAATCTACTCATTAATTCTTTAGAATTTAATAAGTTGGCACATTTTTCATACTCTTCCAAGTCTTCAAAGTATTTAATTAATTCATCAAATACTTCTTCATAATCTTCTATTATTTCTTGAGTAGGATCAAATATTAAAGTTACTTTCATATCCCTATTTAACAACTGTTTGTATCCAACCTGGTTAGTTATAACATAATAACTTTGTAGCATAAAAGTATGTTCATCAAAATGTTTCATTAATTAAAAAGGAGATTTAGGCATGCCACTACTTCTCCTATTACTAAAAGGAGATTTAGGGCCCGAGGGTTTAGTACTTTTTTTAGTTTTCTTTTTAGTTTTCTTTTTAGGAGTATAACTAATTTCTTTTTCTTTTCGTTTCTTCAATTCTTTTAACGCTCTTTCTGACAAGTATCCTACCTCAGAGAAAGGTATAGCTCCAGCCAAATACAATGCATAAAGGACAGCAACAGTCCCGGATTTCTTTTGTGCGTCTTTAGTTAGTTTTTTAGTAGAAGTTTGACCTCTATATGTAGTAGTGGCTTTTCCCGATTGAGACATCATAATTAATTCTGCTAGCATTATAGCTTTAGCACCCCCTATACCTAAAACACCTAACTGCTCATTTAAATCTTTCTCGTTCTTGGCAAAAAATCTAAAAGGATCTTCTTTATCTTCTTGCATTAAAGCAAGAAGAGAATTTGCTTTACTTAATATAAAATCATTTGTGTAAGGTATAGGAGAAATTATATCAGCAAACATATTACCCGCCCTTCCTCTAATTTGACTTGTTATTCTTTTTCTTTCTTTTTCTTTTCTTTTTTTATAATCCTCTTCTTCATCTTCCCCAATCAATCCAGAAACTAAACTAGATAACATTGTAGAAATACCCAATCCAATAAGATTAAAAGTGAATGATTCAACACCTAATCCGGCTAATGATCTACGAGCTGCTTTTTTATCTCCAGGTAAAGCTGTAGGATTTCTAAACAAAGTGTTTATGTCAGAATACATTCTAGTTTTTTGATTTAATAAAAAATTAGCAAAAGGAAATGCGGTTTTTCTTATCATTTGAGGGAGTAATTTTTGACTGGTAAACAACTCTCCTTGCAAATCTTGATCAGATGTATTTTGCTGTCTATCTACTTGTTGTTGCGCAAATTGCGCCGCATCTTTATTTAATGGCTGAGTCCAATCAATCTCACTAGAGCTAACCCCTTTTTTGTCCATAGCTTGAATGTAATATGCTAAAAAAGATGCTCTTGCTGTGGCAACATCTGGGTTTACTAAAGATTTTTCTAAAACATATTTATTGGCATTATCTATAGCCTTTATAACCTTACCAGCTTTAGTTCGTGTAACATTATCAATTCGAGTGTCGACTGACTCTAAATCAGATTGAGCTTTTATACCTCTATTTGCTATAGCCATACCAGACTTATTAATAGCCTCATTAGCATCTTTATTAGTATTAATAAGATTTACTCCTTTAATTGTATTAACTACACCCGCATTAACAGATGTATTAAATATAGGGACTATCTGTTTTATAGGCTGAGTTAAACCTCCCAACGCCTTTACTACACCAAAAGTAGCTAGTTTGTTTATAACGCCCAATGCCGCTTCATCTTTGGTGTTAAAAAACTTTTTACCTCTTTTTGCATCTACATAATTATTAATCCTATCTTCCATAATCATCCTTGCATCTTCATTAACAAAAACCTGCTTATACACCTCTGACTCTCTCGCTCCCTTTATCTGTTGTATAGATGGAGCTGTATATATGTCTGTCAATGCAGCTTTATAGTTGCTTAAATTTTGTCTATCAAAACCTAAATTCAACACCCTTCCTTTAGGTAAGTCGGTAGGTTTGGTAGCCTCTTTTAAAACTCCAGTTTCTTTATCGTATGGACTTCTTTCTAAACCTTCAGGATTAAATACAGGCTGCGTTATGTCTGGTGTTTCTTGAACTTCTTTAAGTTTTTGTACACTTCTCGGCGTATAGTTAATGTCTTTTCCTAAGTTTCTATTATACACATTTAAAGATGTATCCGCTAAATCATTATACTTGTTTGACCATATTTCAGTAACATATTCTACACCCTCTAAATTTACAGGATCTACTTTAGCTTCTACTTCATTTATATTGTTAGAACCTTCTAGTATATTATCATAAACTTGCTGTAGCTTTTCAGCTTTAGCCTTATCGTTTTCGCTTTTTGACTCTTCTAATCTTTCAATAGTTTGTTTTACTAATTTTTTACTTGTCTCAAATTCGTTTTGTTGCTCTGATTCTGTACCTGGTGTAAAACGTCTCACTTCTGCTAACACCCCTCTTTCTAAATCATTAGCTTCGTCAAAGTAAATACCGCTTTTCATTTTCTTTTTTGCAAATGCGGCTGCATAATCTTGCTCTACATTTACCGATTCTTTTTCTGCCCGAGAAGATCCGTTTACAACACCATCTAAACCTAATAGTTTTGTTACTTTTCTGGCTTTTGATTGAGAAGCAAACATAAGCTCAAAAACATTTGGTAATGTAGAAATTTCTCTATTCCACAATCTTCCCAACCATCTGCTTTTTAAAGCAGATTTTATATTTTCTTTAGCTAAACTAATCATTCCTTGATTACCCTTGTATTGACTAAGAATTGATTGCATTCCTCCTGTCGATTGATTTATTTCAAAATTAATTATTGAGTCTAAGGCAGCCATCTTTTGGGTGGTGCTTAGTAATTTTAAATCCATGTTTAAAAAATCACGAATTAATTCTTTTTTTTTCTTTATTTAATTCTACATCTCCATCTTCTATACTGCCCTTAATATTTATTTTAGTGTTTTGAAATGCATTTTTTATAGCCTTATCTATAGCTTCTTCTTTGTTTTTTACTAACAACTCTGATTTTTTACCAGGATCATTAGCTTCACCCTCTATATCATACAAAGCTTCTTTCATTTCGTCTAACGTTAACTCCCCAGCTTCTAATCCAGTAAGTAACTCAAACGATTCTTTAGCCAACTCATAATTTCTTTTGTTTTGTAAATTAATTTGTTTTTTACTATATGTGTCAACTTTTTTAACATCAAAAGGTTTTGCTGTTTTTAAACCTTTGCCTGTTTTTTTAGTTTTCATCAGACCATCTTTTACGCTTTGAGCCAACTCTAAATAAGCATCAATATCTGAAACTACACTTGGGTTTACAAGTGTAAATTGTTTCGCTGAGTCAGATAAAGAAGCTTCTTTGTCTTTTAAATTTTTCTTTATTGACTTTGATAAAGCAACTGCTTTTGAAAGTTTACCAGAATATGAAGAATCATCCATGGCTTTTTCTACAAAATCAATTACATCTTGAACTTTTTTAGCGTTATTTAAATTTACACTGGATACTTTTTTGATAAGCGAAACAGCTTTTTTATTAGTAATATTACCCTCTTTTAACAAAGATTTTATCGCATCCCTCAAGCTTTTTCTTCTCTGTGTTTGATCTTTTTTAGCGTCTCGTGCAGCTTTAACTTCTAGTTTTATTTGATCTTTTAAAGCAGTCTTTTCATCTACCTCTATTTTTTTTCTTTTTTTGCCAATTAATTTTTCAGGACTAGGGCTTTTCTTTTTTCCAAAGTTAGGTTCATTTGGATCAATTGATTTTCTAACACTATCCTCAACATCTTTTTCTTTTGTTACTGCTAACGGCTCTCTGTTAGGATCAATACCTACAACTGTTTTTATGTTATTTGGTGTAGGATTTAAACCTGTCAACTCTTTAAATTTATTTTGTAACTCAACCAGTACAGCGCTTAACTCTGCATCTCCCCTTTTTAATTGATTCACATCTTTAGCTGTAGGGTTTGATTGTATGAAATCTATAATATTCTCCATATCTAAACTACTATTGTAGTCAACCCATCCATCCTCTATACTTACACCATCTTTACTTATCCAAAAATTAGACACACCGGATTCTTTAGGTGATACTCCTGTCATTCTAACCCAGCTTTCAGGTGTAAATTTTAAATCTATTATATCAAAAATACCTCCTTCAGCTGTTTGTTGAGCTGTATCAGCAACAGTTTCCTTAATATCTTTCTGTTGTTGCTCTATAGCCTTTGCTACTTCTTTTACGTTTTGAGAATTTTGAGCAATAATACCAGGTATTTCATTTGGCGCAACCCCTTCAGGAATTACAGCTTCTTTACCAGCGTTAACATCTATAACATTACTTAAAACAAACTTACTAGCTTTAGATACTGAATTTTTATTAACAGGAGAATTAGTTCCTCTCTTTATAATTTTTTTAACAGTTCCATCAGGATTTAAAGAAACATCAATTCTAGAATTAGGAACGCTTACTGGTTGCGCAATTTTGTCTCTAGCAATTATTTCCGTCTTTTGGTTTTCCGCTTGACCTTCTGTTTCTTTTTGGCTCTGGTTGGTAACGGCCCTGGTGGTGTCTCCTTTGACCACCGTTTGGCCATCTCCGGTAGATTTTGGAACATCCACGCCCTCTGTTTTTCTGATTTGAACGGCATCTTTATTTGTTTTATAATTATTCCAATTTTGTTTTACTAACTCTCCTTTTTCGTTTACTTTATATAAATCAAAATTAGACAATTGTCTCGAATCTGGTTTTAAAGTTGAAATTCCACTACTTTTTTCAAAAGTTTTTCTATTTTGAAAACTTGCACTGGGTATAAATTTATTATCTCCTTTAGTAACGACAACAAACTCTCCAGGTTTTACCTTACCAGAATAAACACCACCTTTTTGGAAATTAGGAGACTGCCTGTTGAAACCTTCTTTTTTTGTTGCTGCTTCTAATGGGTTGTTAGGTACTCTAGAATCAAAATCTTTTAAATCTTCTTTTTTTCCAATCACCTGCCCTCCATCAGCCCAATTAGTAATTGCATCTTTACTCATTGTTCTGTGGGTAAAAATGTCTGGTTTATTTAGCTCTTCAAGAGTAATTTTTTCTTGAACGGCATCTTGTTTGTCTTTAATTAGTTCGTTTTGTTTCTTTAAAATATTTTCTTCAGACTCTAAAATAGCTGGAAGTTTAGACTTTAACCTCACTTCATTCTCAGCCTTCAATGCTTCAACAGCTTCTTCTTTACTAACCTCAACAGTTCGTTTGCCATCTTTTTCTCCGTCTATAATAGACTGCGCTTCCGAAACATCTCTTTCTTGTAATTTTTTAATTTGCGCATCTACATCTTCAATTCTTTTGTCTATTTCTTCTTTCAAAGGCCCTTCAAGACCTTCTTTTTGTTCAATTAATCTTTGTCTTTGAGCAAGTAAGTCCGCTGCCTCTTCAACATTTTGAGACATCTTTATTGTTCCTTTTGTTTTTAACTCAGCGGCTTGCATGTTATAAATTTCACTGTATGCATTTGCTGCCTCTTCTTTACTTAAAGAGCCTTCATTAATTAATACATCTAAAGTTTTTTTAAGGTCTTTAACATCAGTAGCTAAAGTTCTAACTAAGTCTTTTCTTTTGTTTCCGGTCAGTAATTTTGTACCTCCTAATGTAGAGGTAGCGCCAATAGTCATTACACCTGTTTCTATTACACCAGCTGCTGTTATTTTTTGATCTAAAACTTCGTTACCTATTTTTTGATTTACTAAATTATTTATAGCTTTTTCAGAAAAATATACAGGCAATTCTTCTACAAAAAGTTCTTTCATGTTTTCTTTTACAAGAGCACCAAGCTTATCTTTAAATTGTTTTTTTGCAAAGTTTTTACCTTCTTTAATAGCCAGGTTCTTAACCTGGTCTTTAATGGCTTGAAAACCTATAAGCAATCCTTCGTTGCTACCAGCTAGTCCTGAAAAAATACCATCTAATGTCGAAATGGCTTGACCTGCATTTACAGCAACATCCATAGCTTCCTTTTCACTCATACCTGTAGCCATTAATTGACTTCTAATATCATCTACATTTTTTACTACACCACTGGTAAAAGAAGTAAGTCCCATAGATACTTTGCCAGCTGTATTTGGTTTAAAAAATTTATTTAAACCTGTAGCATTTTTAACTTTACCAGCAGTTCTAATAAGAGCAACTAAGTTTACAATAGTATTTACACCCCCAGTAGCGATTGATCCTCCTGTCCAATTTATTACTGTGTTAGGTACGTCTTTTGATCTTTTAATAATAGAATTAATTTTTTCTTCAGACAATATACCTTCCATTCTAATGTTAGAATTGGAATCATACACTGTACCGTTGCCATCTACAATAAACTCTTCACCTTCAAAAGTAACAGGTTTGCCTTCTAGAAAAGCAGGTCTTTTTAATTCACCTACTTCCCTATCTAAAGAGTCTCCACTATCCGTAATCATTTCGCTTACTCCCGCTAAAAAACCTTTTTTGTCGTATCCAAAAGTTGCCAAACGTTGATCAATCATACCCGGTATTCCTCCTGCAAAATCTGCTCCAAAGGAAGTAATTGCTGTACCTGCTGTTTTTAATAACTCGATACCACCTGCTGATAACTCTGCTCCTCCCCCTTTTTTAAAACTATTATAAAGCTCTTTTCTTCTTTCCAACTCATCATCAACAGTTTGATCTTTATATGTAGGAAAAGACTCTATGGCTGACTCTAAGGAAGAGTAGGTGTTCATAAAATCTTTTTTTAACAAAGAAGCTTCTTTTTTTAATGCTTTTATTTCCTGAGGATCAGTTGACAGGCTTTGCGCCGCTTCGTTTGCTGAAAGCTTGTTTGTTATAGTGTTTAATTTAGAAGCGTTATATGATTGTAATTTTTCATATTGTCTTTTCTCTAACTCATATTGATTACCTTCATCGGTTGGTAAAAGTTTTTTAAAAAATTTATAAACCGAACCTTCTTGTCTAGTGTTTTTTTTCTCCCATTTTAAATAATCATCTTGATCTACATTGTTTTCAATTAATATTTCTGAATTTATTGTGTCAGGATTATTATAATCTTCTTCAGTTAGTAATACCTCTTCTTTTTTAACAGTTTTTGGATTAGCTTTTTCGTATAACTTAATAGCATTTAAAACATTTTCAGGTATTTCAGATTCTTTTTTTAAAGAAAACTCACCTGTCTCTGGATCCTTAATTTGATATTTTTTTTCTTGCCCTTTTCCTTGTGAAGCCAAAAGTTTGACCGCATCAAGTGTTTCCATTTGAGGTTTGTTAGAATCAAAAAAGCCTACGGAATTTAACAGGTCTATATTACTTTGATTGTCTAATAAGGTTTGTTGATTTTCTGGAAGAGTTTCGTCAAAATCTATATCTATTTCTTCTTCAACTACCTCTGAACCAGCCGAAGATCCAGGAGGTTGAACCATTTCTGTACCTGATACCAATTCCTCTTCTTGAACAATAGGTTCGGAAGAGTCTTTTTTTTTTACAGAATCATTAAACCCATACTGTACTTTAAACTCCTCAAAAGATTTAGTGTAATCTCCTGCCTCATTTAAACCTTTATATAATGGTTCTGATTTTGTACTGTCACCATATTGTTCTACAAATTCTTCATAAGACTTAGTATAGTCTCCAGCTTCAAATAAAAGGTTATATAGTTTTTCCATTAGTCGTATTTACCACCACCACCACCATATCCTGCGGCTTGTGCAGGTAATATTTGTTTTAAAATTTCGTCTACAGCTTTATTAACCCGTGACTTTAAGTCGCCAGTTTTAGTTCCTTGAACTACTATTGGATCCTTTCTTCCTTTTACTTTTATTGTAATAGTAGTTCCGGATATTGTATAACTTACATTTTGACTTGCAGAAATATCTCCTCTAGCTTCAGCAGCTTTATTTATTGCGGTTCTAATTCCGCCTTCTAAATTTTGCATTTCCTCTTTATCCCCATCTTGATAGTAGTTATCTTCAATTCCGACAACCGCATCATCATAAAAACTACTAACAGAAACATTATTGTCACCTATTGTAGTGTCGCTATTAATAGCTTCCCTAGCTTCTCTTTTTTGTTGAGACGGAGTGCTTCTCTTTTTATTAATTTTATACTCACCATCTTTAAAATCTGGATAATCATCCCCCACATAAGTACCATCCCATTTACCATCTACCTCTGGAGTTCTGTTAGCTTCTACCATTTGTGATCGTCTTGTGGTAGGTTCACCGTCCTTATCTACAAACTCACCCTTATTATTCATTTTGAACTTCATTCTACCACCAACTTCATTCATAGCGTAATCAGATTGACTTCTGCCAGATATATTTGCTTTACCTCTAGCATCTTTATAGTCAGCACCATTTTTGTCAGTTTGGAAGAAAGCATAACCTGTGTTTAAGAAATCTTCTTTGTTTTTACCTTTAGATAATCTTTGTTGTTTTCTCTCGTCTCCATCAAAATACACTACATCAAAATAGTCTCCTTTGTCTTCAAAACTGTCATATCTAAATCCAGACGATGCATATAATGCATCTAAAGCTCCGTCTACCTGAGCTTGATCACCCGAGTACACTGCATCTAAATTTTCAATTATAGTTCCTCCTTGCTTAATTTTGTCATCCCTCTTGATTTTGTCTTGTGGATTAAATCCTCTCTTAGCTGTTTGTTTAGAATCCATTTTGTTAGCTATCTTTCTTTTAACAATTTCAATAGCTTTTTGTTTGTCTCCTTCTTTAAATGTAAATTCAACAGAATTTCCTGTTCCTTTCAAATCAATATACTTAGGAGCGTCTTTATCTTTAAATTGATACCCTGCTTGTGTTGCTAATATTTGAGCTATAGCAGCATCATCTCCAGTCAAAGCTTCAGCCTGTGAATCAAGCCACTGATCAAATGTAGTAATATCGTCTGGTAGACCTAGTTTTTTTAATCTGTCTTTGTTGTTAAACATTTGTCTAAAATCTGTAAGAGTATACTCTTCACCCGTATCTGTAACAAACGCCGTCATCATTACCCCTAAATCATCTACAATTTTATTAGTTTCTTCATCTAAATCAACTTTAATTCCACCATCATATTTCATCATATCTAAAATAACACTTGGATTTTGAAAAGCATTAGGATTTTTTTCAGGATCCGGCATTACAGTATAATCACCATTTTTATCTTTCCCCATAGTAACAACCTGAAGTTGCCCGTTAGCAGGGTTAGTCATAAATTTTTTATTATTTAAATTTCCAAAAGACTCTATTCGCTCCATAAAAGCCATGTCAGCTTCAGTAGCTGTTTTATTTTTCACTCTTTCTTTAGCTGCTGTATACCATCCGTCATAAACTTTAGTTATGTTTTTAAAATTAGTCATTCCATTCTTCATCTCATTCATTCTCAATTTATAATCATGCATTTTAAACACACCTTTACGCACAAGTTTCATGTTCATTACAAGTTGTTCTTGTTGAGATTTTGATGATTCTAATAGAGCCTTGTCTAAAGATTGACTATTTACGTCAGGAAGTTCGTTTAATTTTTCAATAGCCGACTGTGTAGCGTCTTCAACTGCCTGTTGATCAGCTTTTCTTTTTTCATTAAATAAACCTATTTGTTTAGATATTGTATTGGCTACACTGCCCCAGTTTACTGGAGCTGCTGGATCTAATCCTGCGTATGTAGAATATTTACTTTTGTTAGATGTAGCCATAGAATTTTTTTTAACTGTCAAAAAGTAATGATGCTAAATCTTGTATAACGTTTGACTTTCCAGCTTTTAGATCTATTAACATATTTTTCTTTTCTTTATTACTTAACTTATTAAACAAAGGATTATCAGTAAATAATTTTCTAGATTCTGGATTAGTTATATCAAAACCTTTAGGGAGACCACTTTCCTTAAACACATCCATGCTACCCACTTGAGTCATTATATCACTTGTTAACTTATCATCTCTTCCTTGTAAGTATCCTGGTATCAATCCAGCTGCGCCTTGTAAACCAGAAGCTAATCCCTCTTGAGCGCCTGCCATAGCTTGGCTTGCTTGCCTATTTGCGTCTTTAGCTCTAAGAGATTCGTCTTGAGCCATACCTACATTTATATCTATACCTTGTTGATTTATAGACTGTTTAGAGTCAGCTTTCATTTTGTTATTAGCATACAATGCCTCACCAAGAGCTATTCTAGTTTTTTCTCCCTGTTCCCCTGCTAAAGCTCCAACTCTTCCTACACCTGATGCAACTGATCTAGCGTCTCCTTCTTGTAAAGCTTGTAATGATTGTTGTTGTTGTTGTAAAGTTTCTTCAAATTGTTTGTTAAAAGCATCTAATGGCACATTAACTCCAGCATAAAAATCTTTTTCAGCCATTCTTTTGGCTTCGTCCATTAATTGTTTATTTTTTCTTTCTGCTTCAGCCTGCTTACGTCTAGCTGTAATCATACTGTCAATGCCCATTCCAAAACTAGCTAGCCCAGACAATGCGCCAATACCTCCAGAAACCATTCCAAAAATTTCTTCAGCACTTTTACCATCGTCCTTATATCGGTCTTGATTTTGATTTTGTTTCCACCTAGGCATATTAATAGTTTTTAATAGTTAGAATACACAAAGATACTAAATTCTAAGGATAACTTTTCATGACATCACTACCCACTGAGAATAGTTCAACCGGGCTAGTGTTACTGTTTGTTAAAGTAAATTCCATGTAATAACCTAGAACACCATGCGATTCTGCAACGCTATTTTTATAAGACATTATAAAATTTCCTTGTACAGGGATATACGCTCCAACTGCCGACGCAT
>WLWI01003575.1_pt1 | contig 13316 bp, 5 predicted proteins | sample 6701501 | NCBI WGS metagenome assembly WLWI01 (sample SAMN12718690, study PRJNA515312) | sponge metagenome | isolation source: marine sponge | host: Mycale hentscheli | place: New Zealand: South Island, Marlborough, Capsize Point | collected 2014-11-01
TTGTAAGTCTGGCCTCCGATTGGTTGCTCATTGATAAATTGATGTTCAAGAGAATGAGTTTTGTCAACCGATCTTCCAGACCAACTGTGACTTCTCGGACTGTGGTGTTGATCAAGCCTCTAATTTGTTTGCAGTCACAAGTCTCCAGATGAGTGGAAAAACCTTCTTGTAGCAAGATAAGGAACAGTAGGGAGAAAAGTGGAATAAATCGCTTCATATTGAAGTAAGCGCATGTGGTAGCAATGTCTCTATTACTACGTTGTTAGTGGTTTTTATAACAGATCATGTTTCCTGTATCTGAAGATAGTGATGGTTTCATAATATACATGTAAAACTAAGCTCTTGTGTAGGGACCTGTGTTTACAATGAATAACTTGTGTTGTTATTTTCCGCAATTATCTCAAAAGTGAAACAGTCAATCTTCCAAAAAAATTATAACTTGCTCTCACTATTATTTTACAGAAATGCTTTTATATAATCAGAAAGCTCTTTTTCTACTCTTGAAGTGAACTACCAACTTTATTATATATATTTTTTTTGATTGAATTGTTCACTTTTTTTTTCCAACTTTCATCAAAAAACAGCCTTTTTATAAAAAAAATTAATATAAAATCTAAAAATGTTTAGAAAAATCTGGTAGTACACTTTGTAAACAAGAATGTGTGTGTGAAGTTTGAAGTCTTGATGTTGAAGTAGGAGGGGTTTAGTTACACAGGGGTGGGTAAGGGTTTTCTTGACATTGACGCCTTAGAATTTTGGTGGGAGTGGTTTTCTGCCAATATTTTTAGCTCATTTTGAAGAGCTTCAGATGGGTAATATTTTGAAGTGAGAAAAAAATGCATGCTTAGTAAAGTTATGACAAAAAATGTAAAACTACAATTTTATGGTGAAGGCCACACTGGAGTACAGTATTTGAAAGCCTAGCAATAGTAGCATGGGTGCACAGTCAGAACCCATACTGAGAGATAACAGGAAGTGGATACTAACTGGCAGAGAAGCACATCATCATGCAACCATAAAGAAATTATTTAGCTAAACAATTGTCTGATAAATCTCAATTAGCTAAACAAATCAGAGATTGATCATGATATTTGTGAATATTTTAATAGTATGTTTCCCACAACTATATAATATATTATTAAGTACAATAGCTCTGCTCTTAATGAATGAAAGCAAAAGCAATTACTCAAACTAGTCCAATATCCAGTAGTTAAAATACAAGAATACAGAGCTCACTTAGATCATCATAATCAACCATTCCACCCACTACTACATTAATAACAGAGCAAGTACTTTACTTTTCACTGATAGTAGAAAAGACACATGCAAAGTTTGTACATTAAATTTTCAGATTTTAAGCACTTATAGATACAAAACAGATGGTATGTGATCACTAAACATGCACACAAAATCTTATGGTTACTACACAAATGAAAGGAATAACTATAAAGTGAATTATATTTACAATACCATGTTAATTGCAATACATCTAGCTTTTGGAAATGGAAGGTAAAACTTAGACATAGAGATAGAGCATGAATGCTTTCAAAAAAATTGGGGGTTTTACAGTTTCAAATGTCTGCTTTCAATCCTAACTACTGTCATTTGCCAATTATTTACAGTTGAGACTTCATTTAATGATCTTTTCTATTTACGTTTTTTCTTTTTGTATAGTGTGTATGATATTTGTGTTTATGTTATGTGCTCTTAAATTTTAATGGTGCTGTACTAACTCCCATTGCTGCAGAATCTTTAACAGTAATTTGTACAAGTTATTAATTAGTATATCACCATAATACTGGAGAAACATTTTTACATCGATACTCATAAGGGTCACAGGCTTAAATGGATATTGCGGTTTTGTTATAAAGTTCATAACTATAAGCTAATCAGTATTATGCCATAGTTGCTGTGGTAACAACCATGAATTAAAATGTTATTCCCCTGTGATATTCCTCTTCAATAGCCTGTGGGAGGAAAAATATTTGTACCACAAAGGGAGTTTAAATTGGACACAGATCTTCCTCAGGCATCACCTTCGGGGATCGGGATGGTTATCAGTGATAATTCCTCGAACCCATGGTTTAATTAACAATATTGGCTGTTAGAACAAGAAAATTTGCTATCATTATAATTATTTCAGCCCAAAATGACTGAATCATTGAAAGGATTATAACTATCTTTTGTTTTATATATTGTTGTTGTTTGATTTGTCTATACCCATGTAGCTTAGCTTAGTTTTGGAAAATGTAGTTTAGTTGCCTACTGGCACTCTAATACTAAACTACTCTCTGATATTTTCTAAAATACATTTTTACATTTTCTCATTCCAAATGTCACTATACATCTTTTACACTTCTAAAATAGTGAGCTAAAGGCTAGGCTAAAACTTCAAAAAAAAAACAACTCAATTGCACACAAGTCAGTGACATAGAATAGTTAATACTCCACCAGTTTCAAATTACATTACGTAAAGTTCCACGAGTTCAAAGGGAGTGGTTCCTGAACCATCAGGTCGGCACATCCTCATCTCTATCTTTTCGGTTGTAGGAGAAGAAAGACCTTTAACAAACCATGGAGGGGTATTGAAAGAGCAGCAAGTGTTTGTCCTGCCGCACCCATTTCCATCCCATAGAGGGTCAGCAGTATGCACTCTACCATTTGGAAAAGTTGAGTAATGTCTGCTGAGACCCGTATTGCAGAAGTAGTCATTACCAACAAAACTTGGAACTCGAGGAGACTAGGCAGTGTTGGTACAAGGGTATTTGAAGGTTGGGTTACGATTAGTTTCATCTGATGCTCCTGCAAATGTCCAGATGTGTTTGCGTGGGTTCTGACCATGAGTCAGACTCACTCCATAGACATAGCCTCTATACTAGATGTCTTCTGAGCTGTTCTTTGTACTACTGGGGTAACTCATCAGTATAAACTTGACTATACAGGCTCCCCACACCCCAGCTGTTCTAACCCTGTTGAGTAGGATACACCAGAAGTAAAAACTAAGAAAAGTGGTATAGGCCTGTTACTATGTCTAGCTACTAGGGTAATGAACTTGTGCAATACAGAGTGAAATAATGCCAGTTATTTCACTGGTCATGTATCTAAAAATAGCTTTGTGAAGATATCTAGCATGGAATCTATGTGCTTGTGTGTCAGTATAACGATGACTACGGTTACCGACGGTGTGTGTTCATGAATAATTCATGAGCTTAAACAGTTTGGTAAAGCATTGCCATTACATGCATGAACGGGTACAAAAGGTGATTAACTGTAAATAGCAGTTGGAATCTTTGAGGTAAGGCATCATGTTTAAAAGAGAACGGAAAAGAAGGAAAAAGGCGCAATATTAGCTAATTGTAACTAAAATGCAGGTGGAATCGACAGTAAAGACCACTTCAGTTTGAAAAGGAAGGCGAAAATACATAAAAAAGCCAGAGTTTCACAATGCTTAAGTCCACTATCGTGATTGTAGGACAGAGGGATTCAGAAGCAAGAGAAATAGAAAGAGCTGAAGAAAGGAAATGTGGGGATAAGAAAACCTTAACCAATGATGAGAATGATAACTGAGCAAGATAACTTATGCTACTGCATTCTGAGTTTGCAATATGTCAGGCGCCACTATGTTGTGGGGTACTTGCTAGTAAATAAAAATGTTTATTGCTAACCCTGCCAATAATGCCTAATAACTTTCAATACTGGAAATTTAGTAGAGATATCTTTAATCAAAGAAGAAATACAGTAAAATTGAAACATTGATGTAATACTAGATTGCAACAGTGGCTTGTAATTATGAGGGAGTTTTTTAATCAACAATTACTCTGCTAAGTAAACTTGCTACCTAACGGCATGAGGATGAACTCTCTGTTGAATGAGTCAGGAACATCGCACCAAATTCTTACTCTCAGAGTCTCATCATTCACTCCTTAAACATATGAAAGCTACCAACATAAGTAAGTAAATAAACATGATAAAACACACAAAATGTTCTGTCAGTATGTCTGACTAAAGTAATAGTTTCTAAAATGACAGTGTTTAAATAGCATCTGAATGTGATATTCTGATCCCATGTTCTCAAAAATAACAACAATCCCAGAGAATGATGATTGGTACATAAGACAAAGCATGTGTGAACATATTATTCCTACAGTTGCAAAAGCAGCCATGGCCTCCCATGTCTGTGTCAGAGTAGCTATATATGATCTCGCAGCTTCACTTATCTAGCAGCTAGGAGAGATGGAGGTCAACTTTACTCAATTCAGCATGGAAAATTATTAAAAACCAACACCAGAAAATATTTGACAGAAGTTTTAGCACTCTGGGCTCTACACTTAGAATTTTGCCAATTATATAGTGATACTGGCTCTATCAAGGTACCTGAGGGGTTCTAAATGCAATGTGAATGTTTGTATCCATTGTGTATTAGCTACTCTATCTGCATTGCTTTTGTTTTCAATTCACGGGCCACACAAATACTCAACTGATGAAGTGTGGGGGAAAAATTTGAAACTTCCTATTAAATAATATGATAAATATTGATTTTATTCCATCCTCGTAGTTGTGCCACTTTTCCTGGTTTGTACAGCTGCCTTCATCTGGTGTGTGTGTAGCCTACTCAACCAGGTTAGAGCAGCTTCTAAATATCAGCTGGGGGTGTGGGTAGGCCCTACAACTAGTGTGGAATAAACCACATACACTCTGTCAGAGTGGTATGGCTAGATATTTCACTCTCAGGCTTTATTTTCACTCCCACTGGCTCTTGAAAATATATTAGCCTGCTCTTGAAGTATTTCTTCATATCACACTCTGACTCATTTAATAAGTACTATATATATTATAGCAACAAGTGCCAAAATCAGCCCATGTTCTAGTCAATTCTCAGTTAGCTCTCTCATTTCTTATTGTTGTTGTTGTTGTTGTGGGGAAAATATATACCACAAATAGATTAATGAGTTGTTGTTTTTTTTAATTGCTAAACTCCTATTCGGGAAATGACTGATGAAATTGGGAAAATTTCACTTAATCTGGCAGAAATTACTCAAACATTGAGAGTCCTCTCAGCCCATAATATCAAGAAGCTTGTCAAGGAAAGAGCTGATAATATCTACCTTGTTGGCACTAATCCACTGACTCAATGTATAGCTAGTCTCAGCAGCTGATGCACCTTCAATAGGTCTTGGAGCTATCATGGTTCAGAAATCAGAGCATATGCATATTGCTCAATGTCAATAACAAGCTGAACATATGATTCCAGCTGTGTGGCTGTGTCTCTAGCACTGCTCTTTAAGTGTTCATAGGCTACACAAAGTCTGCAATTTCATTAGTACTTCCATTGATAGCATTAAAAAAACATCATACCTTGTGGTGGAAGACCCTACTGATTAAACTGTCTCCTCCCCACAGCTGTGAACATTTAAATAATTATTAGTATTATTGTATTATAGAGCCTTTTTCTCTGGCATCCATTTCCATAACTTCACACTTACATTGACATTTACCCGACCTCATCCGCACCTGTATAGTTTTGTATCATGATTCTCCCTCATGGTGGCAGTGCTGCGCTGGTTTGATACATTATGGCTGGACCGGCCGTCACCAGTCAGTCATGCTATGTTAACGTAATGGCAACGTGGTATTAATTATTCTTATTAAAACCTTTAAAAATTCATTAACCTTTGGGCGTAGAATTAGGAGAGCAAGGGCAGCCCTCAATTTTCTCCAAAACAAAATACCTTAATGAAATCCTGTATTAATTTTAATGTTATGCAGTGAATAAGAAAAAAGCTACAATTTTTCTTAGGACATTTTATATATAATTGAACTATATACAAAATATTGTGGCCTTGAATTTATTCTGTTTATAGAAAAATAAAAACTTCTTACTCACCTTGGACTTTTAGCCGAGTTCTTAATAAGTTATCTATAATTGTCCTGATAAATTAAGTACAGTTGATTTTTTCTTTATAATTGGATTATCCAAGATGCTAAAGGCATTGCTAACTAACAAAGTCTGCTCCCCTAAGTAGTGTTGGGTGAGTTGTGTCTGCTTCCATGACCCCCAATGTCAGCTAGCAGCCAAGACTGACCACCAGAATGCTGGCTAGTAAAGCCAGTTGCCTTGGATATTATGGCCTCAAAATACTCCTCGCTTAGGGCTAGGCTTCTTCCATGTGGACCATTTGGGCCATAATATCCACAGAACAGGCCTTAACTATCATTTAAATAAGTTACAATTTATAGCTCATGCATTAGTTTTAAAAAATTACAGACAACTATTGGTTGTTGTTTTTTTTTGTTGCTGTTGCTTTTAATGGACATTCTAAAAATGTTAAAATATTGTCACTCCAAAAATAATATCTAAAATTCATTTACATTTACGATACAATACTACTGTACAAATAGTTCCACTATTTCAAGAGGAAGGCCGTGACTAGTAGGTCTACACATCCTCATCTCTATGTTATCTGTAGCAGTTGAGGGAAGATTTTTGACAAACCATGGAGGACTGTTGAAGGAACAACAAGTATTACGATAACCACACCCTTTCCCATCCCATAGAGGGTCACCAGTTTGCAGGGAATATGGGCTATAACTAGTGTATATATTACTGTAAGCTGTATCACAGAAGTAATCATTTCCAACAAAGCTGGGAACTCGTGATGAAGTAAAGGCAGTGTTGATACAGGGACATTTAAAGTGATAGCTGTTAATAGTTTCATCTAATGCTCCTGCAAAACTCCAGATGTGCTTACGTGGGTTTCGACCATGTGTCAGGCTCACTCCATGAATATAAACCCCATTAATACCACGGGATCCGTAATTGAAACCATGAGGAATGCCTTTGTGATAGGCTATCACTTTTCCACATACCTTACTGTACTGAATTCCTTGTACACTAAATGTGTTACTCACACATCCATATGATGAAGTATCACAAACTCGTTTAGGAGAGGTTAATAAATAGAGTCCTCTTGGACAGGATTGACTGGTGTTCCTCATGTCTATGTTGGCCACCCTCATCCAGCCTCCTGTCTCATTGCCACAGGTTCCTCTCATACTGCAGTACACTCTCACAGGAGACCCGGAAGACTGTTTAATCCAGTAGTAGCCAGAAGGAGTTTTGGGATTTATCTTGTGCAGGTTTTGACAGGATTTAACTGGATGCTCTCTAGTTCCAAGCAATAATGGTGATGGAAGGTGAAAATCAAGTTGTTCCTTTATCGGTTTCAAAAACTTTGTCATGGTAGTATCTAGTCTGTCTTCGAATATGTTTGCTTGGTTTTCTAGAGTTAAGTTAAAATGTTCTAGCAGTCTGTCTTCTAGGTGACTCATTGCCTTCTTGACAGTGGTATCAACCAGATTTCTGATCTGGTCACACTCACAAGTTTCCAGGTGAGTGGAGAAAGCTTCCTGCAGCAAGGTGAGGACTAGCAGAGAAGACAAAAGAATGAGGAACTTCATGGTTATAACCTACACACTGGTAAGGTCCTCACTGTTGCTTGTTTTTATACCAGAATGTTCTCTGTATTTGTGGTTGCAATAAAACTTATGTAGTAAGACTATGAATAGTAGAATTTGCTAATGAAGTTTTATTCCAAATTGATGTAGTAAGGGTCTCATCTTTGTCAATTTTTCAAATCTGTATGTGGTCTATATACCATTCGTAATTGATCGAATCTATTACTAGCTAAACTGCATATGACTAATGTGACAATACCTAACATATTATGAGAGAGAATTTCTATATCGGAGACCAATAAAGTCTCTGTCTTATAAATTTATCTACTCCATCAGATTGTGAGTAAGTGTTGCTAGTGCCCACTGAATACTCTCAAGATGGAGTTTTTGATTAATACTATAAGTTCAACACAAGAATCCTGTCTGATATAGCGATATTATCACACTCACAAAATTACTACAAGTTAAACGCAAGAAATGTCTGATTTATTGATAGCTAGTATCATACTCACAATATTTTCCATTTAGGCATATCATATTTCAATCACTATACATTCATAGCAATCCTTCATACTCGTGATAAATGCTGGCTTATAAAGGTCCAGCTATGTAGCTAACACTGCTAATTACTCTCTGTAATAGTCACAGCAAAGTTCAGCCACACTTACTATAATTTGTTCAGCTTTTATGTATCCTGAAACTCATACTACAGAATAATAATATTTTGCCTTAAGTAGTTCATTGTATTCATAAAATATATAACCACAAGAAAGTTAATTTGTTGTTTAAATCTGCTTTATTAAACTACTGCTGTCTGCAAAGCTCACACAAATTTTATTCATTGGACTATCTGTTTAGCCCTCAGCTTGAACTGAAACTCAACTCAACTTATCTTAATGACTAGTTTAGCACTATCTGGAAATTTATGGATACTGTGGTGTAGCTAACATAACTTTTATTCTCTCTTCAGATGATAGATCCATTGATATTTTAGTTGCTGTACTTCTGGAGACACTATACTCCCAGCTTCTGGACTATTCCATTGTAATCAAGCCATGTGAAATGGTTTGTAGTTACTGTCATATTAGCTAATGTGATTTTATTTAGTTATGATCAGAGCAATAGTAGAGTAGAGTTCTTCCTATTAGCTAGCTACTTCTTGCCTAACGCCAAAATCTGACAATTCACTCACAATCACTAGCTAACTTATCTTCATACATTATGTATTATACTTCACTTGTAATATGAATGAATAGCTCCTCCTTTTATAGAATTTCATGCACCATTATAATTATAGTAAATACAAGTAAACCAGAAATATTATAGTATTAGATTTTATAGTAAAGTTTTCAGCTAGCTATATCATAACAAGACTGTAAATGTGAGATATCTATAAGCACAGCCAATGTAATAAAAATACTTAGAAATAAAGTTCACTATGAAATAATTTTGAGGAAGTTTTAAGTTAAAATTTTGTGAATCAAAACGTCAAAAAATTTGTTAAATGTTAGTACTGCTTAAAAAAAGTTATTAGGTAAAGCGTTCAGGCCAACAGACTGATCAACTGCTACAGGAATGAACATCCTCTACAAACATTATCAGCACTCATAAACACTTCAACACACACACGAATATATCACAAGCTCTACTTCCACATAATGTTATTCATGGCTCAATGCTTCATGTCTGACCCAGGCCTGCAACCACAGCTCTGGTTAAAGTTTTGGCTAGAGTTCTGGTTCTCCACCTTTTAGGATCACGTGAACTTGAGGAATTACAACCCTCAAACACAATCCAGCTAAAGGAATAGAAATAGACCCATAACTACCATTGTCAAGGCTGAATAGAAGTGATAAGTATTATCAATCACAGAAGTCTCGCCTCCAACCTTGCTCCTAGCTCACATAGCAAAGTATATTGAGAATTGTAATATTAGCATGCAAATGGTTGTCTGCAAGTACCAAGTAGCTCAGTAATCAATTTAACAATTGTGATACAGTATATACCAGTGGAATTTAACCTAAAAATATCCAGCTACTTTTTATTCATAAACATCCTCCAAAGTAAATAAGAAAAGAAAAAAATAAGTTAAAAGCAGAAAGTCTTAGTGAGAAGAAATAACTATGCAGGGAATTTAGCATCACAGTTACGTCTAATTAGAAGAATTTAACATTAAAATTGGATATTCAAGTCATTAAAACCTCAATATGACTCCAGCTTGCTACTGTTTTTTCTTATCTTGTTAGGAGGATGCTCATTTGTCATGACACAAATATAATAATCACATGGAATAAAAGACAAAGGATGACTAGAGTGGAGGGCATCATTCTATTCTACTCTGGGTCCTGGTCAATCACTAATGACTATAGCGTGGCAACATTATGAATTTTAAGAAAGATTTTCCATCAGAAGCCTATAAAGTCACTGCCAGAGAATCTGTTACTCACCTAGATTGTGAGATAAGCATTGCTAGTGCCCTTTAAACTTCACAAACAACATCAACTGGTGATGTTACTTACAGTCCAAATCACTACTATAAAAGCTTATCACATGTTCCATTAAAGCTTATCGTTTGTATCACTACACTTCAATATCAGTCTGTCCGTTGTACTCACAATTTACAATAAATGCTAAAAAAAGAATTTCCAATGAAATGTTATCAAGTTCATAATCGCTCCTCTAGCTCCACCACTACTCACAACTCTTGGCAGTCCCATTAATATTATTTTAAGGGTTTTGTATCCCATGAAATGTATGTACAGTGATTCTGAACATTACTGACTAGCCGATGAGCTTGAGAGCATACAGCAATTGACTACCATGACTATAATGGTGGAGCTGTCCGCTAGGCTATTGCAACTCTTTCCAGGAACAATTTGGTGTCTCTTAAAAATATGAGAATAATAAGCTACTCCAACACACTTTTTTGTGAAACTATTATTTTAAATAAAGAAATGCAAAGCAAGTGAAACTATTCAAAACAGTCCAATATATCATAACTTCCACAGCAAAAGAGCCAGAATTTAGGCTGCACTAGAGTAGTTTCAGCCTTTGTGGGAATGCCCACCCAGAAGAGAAGACAAAAGAACACTAATTAGAAACAGAGAGTGCTTGTGCACCTTTGCTGCACTTTTTATTATCATGCATGGGAAAGGGTTGTTAATATTATGGCCCTCACTCGTGCTTGTGAGAATAGAGACCTAATCATCCAATTCCCACCAATCCTTGACAATCCTAAGGAATAGGCCCAGAGCAACCCAACTAGGAGATATAGAGTAACAAGGTGGATATTCGGCTACTAAGCATTGTCTGGGAGCAACCTTCTTCTCTGGTGGCAGCAGCAAACAGCTGCCAACCCTAACAAACCCCACAGTCTTCTCGTGTTATAGCTAATATTGAGGACATTGGAAGAATGAAGTCTTGAAGTCCATGAGTTGCCTACATAGCTACTTTGCTGCTGCAGAGAGTGTATCACCAGAGTTTACTATGTGTGAATGGTGGAACTAGTGGGTTCAAGGTGAATACATACCTTTGTGGGTTAAATCATTTCAAAAAAGCTTTATTTCGGTCTTCATCTGCAGCAACTGAGAGGGTATTCTCGCTACATACTCATTGGAAGACTCTCTGTCACAATCACTGAATTAATCATGAAGTTTGATAATCAATTTAAGAAGTTCATGTCTCTGTTGAAGTATGTGAGGTAGCTATCTCCCAATTGCCATTCCTAGATTACACATAGGCACACACACGAGGCCGAAATTTCCTACATGACCCACACTGTAGGAAACTGCCTATCCTGTAACTATCCCATGGATAAGTGTACTTCCTACAGTGTTGGATGTGTAGGATACAATAGGGCCTGTTCAAGGGACCTTGAAAAAATGACTACCACGATACAGCGGACAAACACAAAACTATGGATGGATTTCAAAATATTAAGAGCTTCTGAGATGCGGACCTTCCGAGTTCCGGACAACGGACAGAACAGAATTCCCACTGTTGCTACACCAATACAAAAAGTGCTTCAATTAATGGACATTCATTGACCTATATCAAGATCTACTATAAAATTTTAATGAATCAACAAGTTCTACCTGGGTCTACAGAGGTAACCCGCAGCCTACTCTCGCGTTAGTATCGCGTAGCCAGACCCTTTACCAATCGCTAAGCTGGAAAGGGGTCGACCTATTAAGTGTGATATTTTAGCGACCCCCTTTTTTTTTTCCTTTTTTTTTTTGCTCTTACTTTCTGGATAAAATTTAGTTCCTCTCGTACTTTTAGTCAAATAACTCCATGAATGACTGTGATAGGGAATCCAGCTTAAATCAACTGGATGAGAAGATGAATGATGGTGATAACTCATTTGCTGTCTCTTTCACTGAAGTTGAAGAGCCTCAAAGAAACAATTGGAAAATGTAAGCTCATATTTGGAGCATCATGGTCACATAAAAGCCATAGAGTAAGGAATAACTACAGACAATTATGTGAACTTAAATTTTTCATTGTTAAAAAAGAAAAATTAATGTGACTTTTTGTTTAAAAAAAATACATTAGCTATACGTGTTCTATTACTGAAGTGTAACCTTATTTATTTATTTTTTTCACTCCATTAATTTACTCTAATAAACTTTTACACAATCAAATATTAGATAAACAGTCAAAAAGTGATGGCTTCCAAGAAGGGACGGGACAGCTTCTCAAAAATGGACAAAACTCGTGTTCGATTCTGTCCTTTATTCGGAAGTTTTCAACTGTACTTCATTTTATCATCCTCTACTCATTCAAATAGTCCTTGATAAAATATTATGGAGTGATTTTTTGAATAATTAGCTAGGTAGCCGAACCAAACAAATAGAAAAAAAAATACAAAACTTGTCAGCTCTGCTGTCAGATATAATCTTTAAACTTTGGAATTGTTTGACTATGCAAGTAGCTACATGTATATTGATTATGTCAAATAAGAGTTCGGATAACTGACTAGATTTAGAGTCTTTATGAAAACAATAATAGGGTCTTATAAAAGACTAATAAGTAAACATTTTTAAGAAAATAAGAATAAAATACAAAATTTATCAATGACTTAATTTGAAATAAAATAACCCCAATAGCTTAGTCTAGCATATTGACCTTTTACCCAATCACCATTAATAAAAAGTGAGCATCAAGTTGAATGTACTTCACATTTTTTTGTGTATGGTTGATGGTCGACCCCTTCCCCATACTCCACTACCTTTGGTTATATTTAATCTTATACATTTCTCTTGCAATTCACATGCCATGTTAACTAATTAATCAACTAATGTGTTTCCAGTGATTTAATTGCTCATTATACATGATGGTTGGTGAATGATAAAGAAGAATCTAAGTCATGCCTACCACATGTAGTAGTTAGGTAAAGGGTCTAACATTCTAGACTTCTGTACCTGATCTAATTAATGTGTGTGTGTGCACTTTAGTTCTGTCTTCTTGTTGAGCTAAGGAGATGTTTTTGTTAATATTTGTAGAAAAATAACATTACCTGACAAAACTGAAATAAATATTTTAAAATGGCTACTGTACTCTTTCATGACTCTTCAATCTTGCTATTTCCACTTTTGTTCCCACTTTAGTATCCTTATTAATTCCACCAACCACCATTATCTCGTTATTTGGTAGACTGACAGCATAGCATGAAGATCTGGCATACTTCATTTCACTAACTTTCTGCCATTTCTTGCTGGGAGAATTATAAACATACACAGCTGACATTGGCTGTTGGAGTTCATCCTTCCCTCCCACAGCAAACAAGTAGCTTTCAACCGAAGTTAGACAGGTTTTAAAGTAAGGAAGATCATCAATCTGTTTCCACAATTCCTTCAGCG
>WLWI01003576.1_pt1 | contig 13313 bp, 8 predicted proteins | sample 6701501 | NCBI WGS metagenome assembly WLWI01 (sample SAMN12718690, study PRJNA515312) | sponge metagenome | isolation source: marine sponge | host: Mycale hentscheli | place: New Zealand: South Island, Marlborough, Capsize Point | collected 2014-11-01
TCTGGCAAACTTTTACTCAAAGTTTGTGCCAAGATTTGCTGACCTGTCTAAGGTTCTCACGCCACACACCAGCAAAAACTCTCCCAAAAATGTTGTGTGGAATGATGTTATGTGTTGTGCTTTTGATACTATTATTAATGCTATTGTGAATTATGTTGAATTGATGGTTCCCGCCGATGGCGATTCTCTTTGTATCTTTGTTGACGCCTCCACTGCTGGTGTTGGTGGAGTGTTGTGTGTCTATAGGTCCAACGAGTGGAAACCTGTGTCATTCCAAGCAGCTGTTGCCCCGGGAATCTCGTTATTCCGCAACTGAAATCGAGGCCTTGGCTCTGGTGGAACACTTTGCATACTATCTTCGAGGTGTCGAGTTCACAGCCTTTACGGACCACAAGGCATTGGTCCACCTGCTTGAGTCTCCCAAATTAAACAACAAGACTATGGAGGTGGAAACTGAAGCTGCTTGACTTCAACGTTCGAATAGTCCACTTGGAAGGACGCCTCAACGTCGTTGCCGACGCTCTGTCACGCCAGGTATGGCCTGCATCATCACCGCCTGTCCAGGATGGATCTCCTTTGGATGGACGTGGCGACTCTTGAGGGGGGGGGAGATGTGGTGAAATGCCACCACATAATCAAGAAGAATACCACTTTTCACTTTTGTTTTATTTTTATGATCGAACTATAATTTACTATATAACGCACATCATAACAAATCCTTTACTTTCCCGCCAAGCACTCTAGAACTTGCCCATATATGGACTTGATCATTTATGCACGCATGCTCAACACCCATGCACCTCCTTCGTATATATACTATTTCGTCATTTTTCTAATTCAGTTCTGACTCGTGTAAGAAAATTCTAAACCTTATCGACAGAACTCTGGTGGCAGTGCCTACCGGTCTCCATACCACCACAGTTCTGCCACACATATATTGCGGCGGTCAATTACCGTTAGCAAATTACCGGAAATAGCCCTCCTCCACCACAAATAGCAATTCATGTGCATGTCAGCCACCCTTTCCAACTCTAGGTTTAGCAATCATGGCTAATTTGCGGTAGAAATTCAGGTATTAAGTAGGTGGGGCACTCACCACTTCCACATTCCTCCAGAACAAATTTGGTACGGCCATGTCCCCAGACCCTCTACGCCCTTTGCGCGCTACGTGGGTCTGGCTACGCCAGACTACACCTTCATTACACTTTTGTTACCCACCAAACTAGTTATTGTGTCTTTGGACACAATAACTAGATACAGTAATTCACCAGCTAAAGTTCTACTACACCCAGTGAGCTGAAAGTATATTAGACAAACAGAGCTATAATACAATACTGGAATAGTGCTCATGGAATACTACTTAGCTTCAGTCATTCTCGGCTGAAATAAGTATAAATTTTGGCTGTTAGAACAGGAAAATTTGTTATACAAAAAAAAGAAAAGGTTTACACCAGATTTAATTCAGTTCATAATGTGAAGACTCAGTGAGTGTGAAATGGGAAACAGTCTCAATCTAGAAATAGTAGAGCAGTGGATGTCACAACACTAACTGCTGCATCAGGATTATCTCGTCTACCAGAGAATACTACTCACTTATTCACTCACACATCAACCATTTCACTACAAATCAAGATAACTGCTTTCCTCTGGGAATAAGCCCCGTGTTGTTTCCCTTTCTCCACCGCTTACTCACTTCCTCCCTCGTTCTATTAGGAAACTAAACCTGTACCTACAAATTATTAGATAATCCGGTCCTATATGCAAACTGCCATAAAAGGGGACAGATCATTACGAACTTAATGACCTGCAACTACGACAGACCTGCAGTTCCTTCAGATCAAAGTACTTGTGAGGCCATAGATTCTGATTCCTTTAAGGCTTTCCTATCTGTTACTAATTCTATTAGTGGATCACGGACGTACATGCAAAGCCGGCGTACTTATAACCGACTCGTCGAGAGAGATAAATCTCATTTAGCCCACCAGTTGTATCTCACTGAGATGGACCAAGCTTTGCAAAAGTTAGAAGAGCAGCTCCGCTGTCCCATATGTCTTCAGGAGTACTCAGAGCCCAAAGTTTTGAAGTGCAACCACGTCTTCTGTAAGAAGTGCTTAGCCAGAATGTGGAAAAAGAAAAACGTCAAGAACTCTGAATACGCCATCAACTGCCCGTCTTGCCGGAAAAACACTACCCTGGGGCACCACAGCTGCCCGGCTACCTTAAAGACAGCCTTCCACATCAACTGCCTCTTGGACTTGAAGGAAATTTTTGAGAGAGTCAAAAATGAGGAAAACAAATCGGCCAGCATCCTCCATGCAGGGGAGAGTGAACACAGTACTGAAGCAAACAACAACAACAGAGAGACCTGTTCTCTTAGCTGTCAGACTCACACTAATAAAGAATTCGAGTTGTTCTGTGACACGTGCAAATCTCTGATTTGTTCGCACTGCGTGTTTCGAGGGCAAGAGCACCACACCCATAACTACCAAATGATAAACGAGGCTTTCCCGCATCATCTGCAAGAGATCACCACGTCCATGGAACCGTTGAATGATAAACTCACGCTCATTGAAAAAGAAATGGTGAAAACAGACAAGTGTCGCACGGAGATTATAGAGAGACAGACGAGCATCCAGGAACAGATCCGTAGGGAGATGCGGGGGCTGAGGAAGATTCTAGAATCGAGGGAAGAGGACCTAATTAGCACGCTGAACGACATGTCACAAAAGAAGCTAAGAGGAGTCACTTCGTTGAAAGACAAGCTGGTTCAGTCTCATACTCAGATTACCACCTGCATGGACTTCATGAAGGAGAAACTGGACAAAGAAAGCAGGATGGAGATCATCAGGGTGAAACCAGACCTTCTCCAGCAAACTGAAGAACTGAGGAAAGCGTTCGACTCCGAGACAGACAAGCTGCGTACTCACGTGGATATGTCGTACACAGGAAACCCGGACTTGAAGGAGTTGTGTGAAAACTTTGGTAAGGTGGTGTCTCCAGGTTTCCCCTGTGCAGACAAGACTCTAGTGACCGGTAAAGGGCTCATCGAGCCTATTGTAGGTGAGCTACAGACAATAACCGTACAAGCCATCAACTCCAAATTCCGACCTTGCGAGGAACCGATAGATTCCTTTCACGCAACCCTCACCTCCGAAATCACGCAAGAAACGAACGAAGCCACGGTGAGCATCGAAAACCAGAAGCTGGGAATGTACGCCATCACCTTCTGCCCAAATGTGCAAGGGGAGCACAAGCTGGACATAATGCTGGACAACCACCACATCAAAGAGAGTCCCTTTACCATACACGCTAGACTGCACAAGTGCTACGTAAGCTCGGCCTTCCTGACCATGAGAAATTTGGCAGGGCCTCAGGGTATTGCCATTGCGGAGAACGGCAGCATTTATGTGACAGAGTACTTGAAGCACCGAGTCTTGGTATTGAACTCGAGAGGAGAAGAGCTGTTGTCGTTCGGAAGCTGCGGTAATGACCTGGGGCAGTTAGAATACCCTCAGGGAGTAGCAATAGATGGAAACGGTAACATTCTCATCGCTGATTCAGACAATCACAGAATACAAAGGTTTTCTCCCGACGGCAAATTCATAGGTTCAGTCGGCACCAAAGGAACTGGTCACCTGCAATTCAACTGCCCGACGGACTTAGCCTTCAGCTCCAAGACAAGCCGTATCTATGTTATTGACACAAACTGCCGAGTCACCATTTTCAACTCGGACTTCACCAGTGCCGGCACATTCGGGAGAAAGGGCCACCGAGATGGCCAATTCACTCATCCATCGGGCGTCGCCTGTGACTCGGCTGGCCGAGTTTATGTCACCGACTGCGACCGACACAACGTGCAAGTATTCTCGCCCGAGGGGAAGTTTTTGAAATCCATGTCCAAGACTTTCAAGTTTCCAAACGGAATAGCCATCGACCAGAAGGACCACATCTACGTAGCAGATGGGGAAATCTCTTGCATATCCCATATAAACAGTGAAGGAGCTCTGGTTGCCGTCTACAACATGCAGGAAAAAAGTAGTGATATCATGAGGAGGGCCTTGGCCGTCAACAAGTCAGGAATGGTGTACGTCTGTGGCATGGCAACTGGGAAAGAGATAAAGATTTACTGAAGATACACAACATCAAGCACAACTGACAGATGAGCACCTGCAATACATTGTCTATTCTTACTCTTACCATTAATTGTATTCAAATAAACCCTTCTCAATGAATTTGTAATAAAATGTGGGCTTTTTGTTATTGTTGTTGTTAATTCAAGCCGCTCTCCTCAAGTGACATTGAGTCTTTTGAAATACAAGCATTGGACAGGCAATGGAAAATGAACACTCCAACCAATTAAAATCACAGACGCCTACCTACTGGCTATTAAAACCATGTGTAATACATGTAACTGGTAAGAGGTTGTCCATATAACAAGTGAGGCTGCCGATTTAATTAACACCCCGCGCACATGGGCATGAGGCAGCAGTAGTCGTTTAGTCAGCTGCTTTCGTTACATGGCAGAACCTCACAAACTTCAGCCAAATAAACTCACATAACGGTACTAGACTTCACGATAGTACCTCCAGCAATTCATCTACCATGCAACATTCAGTCATACAACACACTCCCATTGGGTTGAAGAAACCTTCACTTTCTACACCTCACAGGGACACATCAATGCTCATGATATAAACCACACCCACATTAATAATAAATTGCCTTTCACTGTGCATCACCAGATGGCTCGCAAACTAAAAAAAACTGACTTAACTAAGTATATGAGCACATTACATAAACCTTCTCAGCTCAAACAACTGTTCCCATACTAACAAGTTAACTTTAAATAATGTTAACTTAAATCAGTAGTCCATAACAAGTCTATAAGTCTCAGGCGTTCTGACTCTTCCACGGCCAGTATATTTATATTAAACTTAATATGACAGTAAATTCCTTGACTTCTGTGCACTCTACATCATTGACCAATCACTGATGTCATAACAACATGTTATATACACTGTCAGTCAACTTCCCACACACTATTGGCACGTGCTATTAAACATGTGATGACCTCTGTCGCGGGCTATAAACACACCAGATAAAGATACCTCAATACAGCTGATCACACACATACATACACATTGCCAGCCATGTCTTCATCACACACTCAGCCACGACAATGTTTCAGTACATGACTGCAAACGTCATTAAGAAAATTGTGGGATTCTATATTATCATAACAATAGCGTAGGAAGGAGGCAAGGCCTCCAGAGACCAGAATCCATTCCATAATTTTGGGCCACAATCTAAAGTGGTGAGTTCCCACAAGACACCGTTGATTCACCAAATGTATACCATTGAAGCTCCCCATAGTGAAAAATCTTCCTACACCACCGCATAACTAATTATCTGAAGTATGAGTTCAGGAGGAAATGCTGCCCATACAGACTGAGTGTCTCTCCAATAAGACCGGGTCATATTCAAACACGTGGGAACAAGTAATGAGTCATATTCTCAAGTAATAAACAAACAAAATCACACGAATTATGAGCGATACAGTGTGGTATAGATACACTAGTCACACAAACACACATATGTAACCACACATATGTATGTACTCGCACAAGAACACACTTGTAATCAAACACACAAACACACACATACACTCACACACACACACAAGTAATCAAACACACGCACACACACATACACACACACACACAAGTAATCAAACACCCGCGCACACACACACACAAGTAATCAAACACACGCACACACACACACACACACAAGTAATCAAACACACACACAACACACACACACACACAAACACACCAATGCATGCAGTCAAAGCTAATACCTTCACGCAGCCATGAGCCCTGGTGATCACTTCCCCAGACTTTGCATCGTACGACACCACAGCGAGGTTGTAGCGAGCCGTCAGAAACACGATGGAGTCTCTCTCTTCACCCTAACGTACCATAGAGGGCACACAGAATGGGGTTGGTAAAGGGTCGACAGTAGTAGGTAAGGGTTCAAAATACACAGTTTTGCCAAATGTTATACACACTTATATATAAACAAAAATATTATATAATTGATATTTTTTTGTTCTGATATCAATGCTTTTTATAACTATACAAATAGTGTATGGCATTTCGACAATCATATGCCACTATCTTCATCAGGTTACAAAAATTTGTGAAATATAAAGTACAGATACGGATAAAAATGCAATATACGCATTTCTCGTACACTATTGATATGTATAATTATATTTAAAAAACACGTCTATATGAGAACAAAAATATCAATTATGTAATGCAATGAAACTCTCAAATCAAAAAGATATTTTACGTTCACATTTGAAATATGTTGCTTACCCTATCACAATAACTAACATCATAATCATAATCACTGTCTTCATCACTTTCATTATAATAATAGCAACTTTTTTTCGTTCTAACAGCCAATTGTTAATTAAAACTTAACCCAAGGTTTCAACTTCTTGCCGAAGTCCTCTTCAGGGGTCAGCTGAGGTCAAACTCTCCGTGGTGCACAACCACCATCCATCATCATCATCATCATCATCATCATCATCATTATGTAAAACAGCATTGGTACCAACACAATTACCACTATTATCAAATTCATCATCGTCATCATCATCATCAATAAAATTTTATCATTTCAATAGGACTAAAGAAACTCTATTTTCACAAAGAACTGAGTGGTTAGTGGTAAATGCCATCTCAGATGAGACGAAAGAACAAAATGAAACAACTCGAGCCTTGCAACCATACACAGTATAAGTAAAATTTCATCATTTATAACAATATTTTCTGTATTTAACCCAAAAACATATTGACATGGCTTCACTGTCCCGTGAACTAATATTCATATCACAAAATAAAACAATAAAGAAAACCAGATAAGAGACTTAATTAGCAATCATATACTTGGACAGTATTACACTGAAAGGAAAAAAAATGTATATTACGCTCTTCCTATTTTGTAAGTTGGCATTGAACAGCCTCAATTGATAAATTGTTGACAAACCCCATCAATTTTGTAACTTATTTTATCCACCATCCTCCAATAGTTAAGGCTAATAGTGCACTGTTAAAACTAAACTCAATAAAACTGACCCCAAAGATTAATTTCATTGCTAAGCCATACTATACTACAAAGGTTGTGTGGTGCGCTCTATTTGGAACGTCCCACCAATATTATTACCTTGGGCCTCATAATCTGCGCAATTGCAATTCTTCCACATATATTAACATCGGCCACTTGCTTAAGCCCTTCAGGGGTAACAGAATTGACCACCAAATTGTTTCCCTTGATAATGATGAGATTTAATTCATCTTTGGAAGTGAAGTTGCCTGTCACGACGGCAGTCACGGCCGTCGGCTTATACGCAGTTACTGCATAATTGCAGCTCATGATAAAAATTCTCTAACTTCAAAGGACGCTGAAAACAAGCCTTATGACTATGTTCCAAGGAAAATAAAATCGTAAGAATTTTTTACTAGTAAAGTCGCGCATTCTTTTTTCGTTCTTTCATTAATACGTGTAGGTGGGGCTAACATAATTGCAGCATTTTCGTATAATGCGTGGGTGGAGTGTGTAGGTGGGGCTGGATTAGAAAGTAAACACTATGGAGCCGAGTTTCTCTCAGGAGGTATTCGACCTGAGTGGAACGCGGAGGACCGAGAAAATCATGTGGGACACAACCGCCCAGGACCTACTTAAGAGGTCAGAGAAAACATTTAAATTGCTCAATTTGTCATTTAGCTGCTCGAAGCTCCTCTTACTCGCCTGAAATGAAAGTGTGAAAGAGAGAAAGAGGTGTCAGATTTGAGGGGTTTAACTGAATCTTTACATTTTAAAAGACTTGTTACATGATTTGATGGTGTACAATTCATATAATTGGACAAATAGATAGACTCTACTAAGGCAAATACATACTATATGTAAAGATTGCAACATTTTGTGTAATTGAACCAAAGCCTCTACGTAATTAATGATAATGTGAACAATCTGTACCATTGCATAAAAAAAATTGCCACAAGGTCATTGGAATTAACCAGGCTGGTTCACCATATTGGAGAACAAACTGCTGCTGTAATAAAGATAATGTAGTTCATTATCGTGCTGTGATCAAGTTGGCTTTGTTTTACAGGTTGCTCCCACCATCCATATCTCCATCGAAGGTTTCTCTAATTGAAGTTTGGCATGAATGCTTCAAGCGCATTCCCATGGACAAGACCCTCTCTAGTGTGGTCAGAGAATGGGGGTATGTGAACCTGTCAGGAGAGGATATCAAACTAGCCATCATTAAGAACCCTAAGTACAGGACAGACCACGACTACATGATAAAAAGAAGGTAGAGTGGCTGTGTAGGAAGATATTTTGTTATGGGAGAGGGAGATGGTTGGAGGGCGATGGTTGGAGGGCGGGGTTTAAGGGCACGTGTTTCATGATTTAAAAATGTTCATGTGTAAGGAGTCACCTCTTTTTTATTGCGCTTCAAAATTATGTCCAAGCCCCTGGAAGCCTTTTCCTACTGTATGTGTTATTATGGCTAGATGAGAATGGGAAGAGGATGGAGATTGAATAAAAAGCTTTGCCATACCAAGTTCTATACCATGAAAATATACTGGTATGACTACTAATGCAATTTTGACCACAACCATTGTGACAAAGATTGTCGTGATCATGTCGTAAGCTAAATATTCAGTGTGTACCTATAACATTTAAAGCTGCTAAGAGACAAATGGGAAGGATCATTATTGTTTTTGTGATTATTATTGTTTTGTGTTTTGTTTGTACAGAAAGCATGTCCATGTGAGGGTCATGCATAAGTACAAAAGAAAATATCGAGTGAGAAAATCCAAAGTGTCCTTGGCAAATGCGATTTCAAACGTTGCCCGGAAAATTGTGGACGAGAAGCAAGCATTAGATGACTTGTTGAATCCAAGCAGCATCGGTGAAGTAAGCAAGCTTTGACAATCTGTGTATAAGACACTATAGTGCTTTCACCCATCATTAAAACATGCTTTGAAATTATTGTTACTCATGTGGCACACAATACAAAACTAAGTAAATATTTTTGTTTAGTGCTAATTGGTTGTAAAGCTTGGTATTGGCCCATCCTCATCACTTGATGAAAATGAAGTACAGAAATATATATAAAAATACACCTGCTTTTTTTGCTATCAAGGTTGACTGCAATCAAGTGTTGTAAGATGAAGTTTATATGTAATCTTTTTACATAAAATTCCTTCTCTTGTATCATTTTAGACAAAAATAACCGTTGATCACTTACCTGACAGTCAGAGAGAACAAGGAAAAGCATTAATTGAAGCCATTCAAGAGGAGAAGAAAGAAAAAGAGGAACTCAGTCAGAGAAAGAAAGAATTATCATTAAAAATAGGATCAAAGGAAAGAGCACTGGAAAGGGCCAAAAAGAAAGTTTCTGACTTGAATGCTCAGGTACTGAAAAGCATACATGGAGTGTTTATAGTCAATATATACACCTTTAATATTGCTATTGTAGGTACTTAATGAACAATACAAGCTAAAAAACCTGAATGATTCAAAGAATGCACCCGAGATTGAGCAACTTAACAAAGAAATTGCTCAAGCGAAGGAAGAAATTACAGTTCGTGTCAAACTGAACCAGTTACACATCAGCAAGGTATGTGAGGACTAACTGATTCTCTTATGCAGTGTGCTATGAGCTATCCTTAACAGTTATCATCTCTTAACAACTGTACACTTATATTAAGAATACAAGAAATAGTACAAGAGCATATTAATTATTTGTAGTTAATTGCTAATTTTTAATATGTAATTTATCATTTTGAGCATAGTGTGCTGTAGACTGTGTACATGTAATTGTTGTGTGTAAACACTCCTTATCTTACAGGGAAATGTATGTTGATAAGCAAACTAAAAATGAGGCAGGATGAAGTACAACCCTTCAGCACTGTTGTGCCAGCTTTGTTTTAACTTAGGAAAGGGCTCCAATCAAACAAGAGACAATGAAACTTGGTTTAAACTTCAGCCAACCATGCAAAGATAAAATTTAGCTATGACGAGAAGCAATACATCATAAAATAGCAACAGCAGCACACTAAGCACAGAATAGAAATGTCATGCCTATTATCATGGGATAAAAAAAACACTAAAAAATTAATGTGCTAAATGCTAAAGCAGTTAGTTTTTATTTGTTTGTATTTTCCCCAAAATAGATACAAAAATTAAAAAAAAAAAAGGCATATAAAACACTGCCACACAGAAGGAGTACTGGAAAATTCTCATAAATGCACACTGTAATTAACATTTTTCCCAGTAATAAAGCAGAACTAATGGAATAATTTCTCAAGTGAACTGTCTTCAGAAAACCATGACATATGCTTCCATGCATGAAATAGAGTTTTCCCTGAAATAATCTGCCTCTTCATTATTCTGTGCACATAGTTTGTGGTCATAAAAAATAAACTCTGGGCAATGTGGTATATTAGGGACCTTTCTATAAGTTTGGCCAATGATTAAAATGCAGGATTTTTACATAATAAAATTCCACTTATAGTAGCAATGAAGGTTCTTTGATATAATTTAACATACTCAAATCATATGTTTAGATGAAGGAACTGACCGAAGCTGTATTACATGCAGAGGAAGAGCTAAAGGCTTGTGACAGGGAATTGAAAAAAATGACATTTTGATTTTTAGCTCCAACAACTCTCAAATTTAATATTGTGTTGTGTCATATCTCAAGTACATGCAAATCATACACATATTGTGTGAACATATTATTTTCAAGGACTTTCAGACAAAACAGTTGTAATAATCATGGCTCCCTAACGAGACAATATTTAGTAGCTAAATAGTAAACAATAGTTTCTAACATAGTAAACAAAAGCTGTAATAAGTTATATCATACTTTAGCTATACTAGAAGTATGTAGGGTGATTTCATGGATTATATGTACCCTATAATGTAATATATGATTAGAATGAAGTGGTCTCAATCAAAGGAATTAAGGAAAAGCAGAGGTGAAGTGTGTGAAAAAATCTCAAATCCCAGGCAATTACTGAGATTATTTCACATTTTACCTTTATTTTTCCTTTGACCCCTTCAATTGAGAAAAGCTTATCCTTGAAAGGTCAGAACTTGATTAATGTATAATTAGTACAATGACTTATACTTTCCTAAAACAAACCTGAAAAATAAAATTATTTTAAATTAAACAGTGTACCAGGTTCCTTGCAACCATGTATCTATAAATCAAGAGTTTGTTTCTTTAATGCATACATTATTCGGTTTCAGTCATTCTCTGCTGAAGTAATTATAATAATAGCAAATTTTCTCGTTCTAACAGCCAATATTATATTAATTAAAACTTAACCTGATGTTTCGACTTCTTGCCCAAGAAGAGGACTTTGGCAAGAAGTCAAAACATTGGGTTAAGTTTGAACATAATATTGGCAGTTAGAACGAGAAAATTTGCTATTATTATCTGGTTTATAGGTGTAAGATGATTCTTTGTGTTTTATTTTAAGTATATTTAATATTGCATTGTAGCCTTGTACAGAACAACTACAATTAATCAACTATGAACAGATGTTACTTCATATAACCAATGCAAAAAATTTAACACACAAACAAAAGACAATGTAGTAATGACAGGATTCTTTAATGTGGCGATGGGCATGTGTTATACATGATACATTTGTATCTCATTTGACTTGTCCATGATGAAAAATTCTACTATCTTTATCCAAAGGGCTTCTGAATTCTTTGTTTATCTGAAAACTCTACATCTACCCAGTTTGTGAAAACGTTTGCTCCATCCTTGTTTCATTACTGGGATAAGTGGTGGTAGAAACACAAACAATATGTATATAACAATTTCTAAAATTGCTGCCAGTACCATGCGAAATTCCATCTCAAAAGCAAATATATTGCACAACTGAGTGACAAGCAACAAAATGTTTAATACCAAGACAAAGAAATAAGGCCTTGTAGAGTAAGATTGCTTCTTCACTTTCTCCGTAAGAATAGTTAAAATGATCAGTGTTAGAAATGTTGCAAATTTGATGAAAATCATGACACCAAAAAGGCTGAATACAAGAACTGTAATATAGATGTGCAAGTGGGAGCCATAGTGAATGTAGAAAATAAGCACAGTTACAACTGTGGCGAGAATGAGGTCAACCAAGCTGAATATGGTTATAAACCCAACAGGGAATTTGTAGGATGTAAGGCACTTGCCAGGATGGAAAGTGTGCACAAAGAGCCGATAAACTCGCCAAGAACGTGCTATGATTGAGGAAACCAAGAGTGTTGCCCCAATTGGCACTAACCACACTATTATTATGACACCCAACAAAAGATTAACAAAGTCGAAATTTGCAAATATTGGGCTCAGTATGTCCAGTACTGACCCAATGTGCAGTATATATGCTCCCGTGAAACAAATATGGAGGAATATTACATCAGCTGCTTTTATAGTTGGCTCTTTCCTGTAAATCACAGTTAAAATTTGAAGAACAGCCAATAGTAGTACTTGCACACATACCACAAACAAGTAGACATAGTCCATGAGATGCAGGGGCAATGCAAATGTTGCTTCATGTGCTAGAAGGCAGCCATTTTCAATTGATTTTATAAACTGACGAGGAGTTAATTTTCCATTACAAAATTGTGAAAGAGTTTCTTTATATAAAGTAATGTTTTTGTTTGAAGCATTGATGTTAAATACTCCTGAGACTCCTTCAAATTTCACTGACATAAACTTTGAACTTAATTTCTGTTGCACTTCGGGAATGCTATAGTTGTGGTGTAAATATCTACTGGATTGTAGTTCTTCTAGAGCTAGTCCCCATGCCCACACACAGTCATAGAAGAATTTGGAGAATTCAGAATAGGTGGATGAAAGGCCATAGGGAGATGCTGTGTTGTATTTCTTCCTGTACTCAGCATAAGTGTGGAGATATTCCTGTAGTGTAATATTCATAGGCTCTAGTCTACTTTCACTGAAGAAATAAGATGGACTTATTACCAAACTCATTTCCAAAGCAGAAACATAAAACTTCTTTGTACAATTTAAAACATTTCCATTGTGGGTAAACTGCATTGCTTCTGTGAGTATCTGACCACTAGGGCCTACATATACCCACTGGTGATGCTCTAACTTTTGACTTACAGGTAGACATACTATTTGTTTAAAGACTGATGCAACAGCGAGGACTATTATAGCTTTATTAAACGAGTTATTGGAAGCTAAATCTCTCAAAGTA
>WLWI01003577.1_pt1 | contig 13310 bp, 7 predicted proteins | sample 6701501 | NCBI WGS metagenome assembly WLWI01 (sample SAMN12718690, study PRJNA515312) | sponge metagenome | isolation source: marine sponge | host: Mycale hentscheli | place: New Zealand: South Island, Marlborough, Capsize Point | collected 2014-11-01
TGCAGGGTCACCAAGGACAACTTTCCACAAAGGTCGAAGGTGACAGCTAGCAACAAGAGCGCGCGCAAAGACATCGCGTGAGGTCAAAGGTGAGGGTCAGCCGTTCTGCACATAACGTCTTTCAATTAAATCGTACAGCCGCTTTTTAACGGCGACAAACGAAGTTTGCGTAGAGTTCTTTTTAGCTTTCAGAGCGTTTCCCAGCCTGTCTTGTCGGAATCCTTGGCTACTCTACTCCATGTAGTGGTAAACTTTCAACCAGAGGTAAGCTGTATGTTGCATGCACTATTCTCGAAGCTATGCCGTTTTTTTAGCTGCTTGTTTGAAACTCCGCCCATTCCCCGTTTATTGTACTTCGAGAACAAGCTTGTCTTTCCACGGCACGCTTGGGGTCTTTTAAGTTGTTTCGGCATTTGAAATTTGGCTGGACTTAGAGTAAGGGTCACTAAGACTAATTCTGCAAAAAAACAAAAATAGGAAAAAGAAAGAATTTTTCCTATGACGTACTTCTGGAGCCTATATCTCAATATTTTTGCGTGAAGTGCCCCCTTTTCCCATAGACTGTCACATATGTATATATGTGTGTGTATTTTTCTAAGCACTGGTGGCAAATGTAACGCTGATAGCCTGGTAGTATACTAGCAGTCAAATTTTTCCAGATGCACTATGGAATTAATATTCAAATAATGTGTTTAATAAGGCTATTAAGCAAAACAAGTTCTCATACATACACTGAAATTAATAGTTCAAGATTAAATTCACTCTGAACAGTGTCACAGTAATCAACTCTGTCATTGGATCAGCCTCTGACTATACAATTTCAGACTTATTGAGCTACAGTGTTCTTTAAGTGAATTATAATGTACCTCCATATAATATAAAATTGTATGCACATATTATATTTAGATGATACCAACACATAGCTTTTTGTATGCAATGATTTTATGGATGGATAATTCAATTACTCTTATCTAATTTGACACCAAGGAATAACTTGGCAAAAAAATTGACTGTTTTATTAGCTGCTTACTTATAATATTATAAACATAACGTAATCAAAAAGTGTGTTGTTATCTCAGATATTACAAAAATAGAAAAATTTAAGATTTTTGAAGATTTCACTATATCCCATTGTGGTGTGACAACTAACTGCTGTCCCAGTGGTAGAGAGACACTATTCACACGGTACTCTGCCACTTGAGTACTCAGTAGGCTAACCTCACTAATTCTGCAGCTAAGGTTAGGCTTGTAAATTACCAACCCTGAGACTAAGCTATTTCAGTCATCTCAAGGTGCCCGTTGGCAAAAATTGTACAAAGCTTTATTGTCAAGAAACTGCTGAGACTGAACAAAATTAAAGGAAACTGTATACTATAGTGAGTCTGGGCATGCATGCATAAATGACGAGTTCCTTGTATGGTAATGTTGAGAGTGTATCAGCCAATGATAATATTTTGTGTATGTGTGTTTGTATCTTAAGTGAAATTGTGTGCATGAAGATAATGTTAGAATACATTTATAGTACATATGTTGCTGTGGGGTGGTCACACCACACCACATATATCTAGAGATATTCAAAGAGATTCATTATTTTCATGAATTACTTCAGGTTGACTTTGAAATTTCTCTCCTAGTATAAGTTAACTGAGCTTCAATAACACTGGCCTATTTTTGTGCTTGAGCACAAATATCGAGAAAGCATGCCTAGTTAGGTAACACAAAACTACAGTATTTTATTTATATTTTAGCTTAGTTCATGCAAAATAGTATAATAGCAGTTGACCATTAATCATTGCAAACAAATACAAAATCACTTTCTTGCCTGAGTAATGGTAACTTCTGTAGTATCAAACATAAGCCATTCTCACTACCTCAATTACCAGTAACTCTTGAACAAGCTCTCGGCTACAAAAAAAAAATAGGCCAATGTTATTTTTTATTGAAATACAACTTACCTCACTTTCCTGAACATTGATAACCTCTGCAGTAATAAATTTAAGCTATTTTGACTATCTGAATTATCAGTAACTCTTGAACAAGCTCTCTGCTACAAAAAAAAAGCCAGTGTTATTCATGTAATTTTAGCCAGCATAAGGAATTACTACTTACCTCAACTTCCTGTATTGGTAACTTCTGTAGTACCAAATTTAAACTATTTTGACTATCTGAATAATCGATAATTCTTGACAACTAGCTCTAAGCTACCAAAAAAAGAGCCCTTGCTTGTGTATAATCCAGACACACACACACACATAAATAATAATATGCTTATAATATACATCGAACACCCGATTTTCAATTGTCCACCAACAGTATTTCGCTCAATTCACTCACTCAATAACAAGTGGTGTGCTTGAGCACTAACATCGAGCGAGCCTGCCTAGTTAAGTCACATAAATCTGCAGTATTGTCACATATTATATTTTAGCTTAGTTAATGCAATAAAAGTATAGCTATAGCAGTTGACCATAATATTACCAGTCAATTATAGTGACACAGATTAACTCTCTTACCTCAATTTTGTGAATAGTGGTAACTTCTGTAGAATTCAATTTAAGCCATTCTGATGACCTCAATTACCAGTAACTAGTGAAGAAGCACACAGCTCTACAAAAAATACAAACAAAATAGCCAGAGTTTTTATTTATTTATTTTTTTAATTTTACTACAACATACTTAACACAGCTTATCCCTAGTATAATGGTGGCTTCCTTTGTTTTAGTATAGCCACTCTGACTATCAGTGGTACTTGACAACAAACGAGCGGCATTTCAAAAAACGACGAAGTTTTGAAATTATGTCTGGTAAAGGGTTTCAATGTCATAGTAAGCATTTGCAGTAACTTTTTGTGACTTGAAAAACAATTCAAAAGGCAAAAACTTTAATTTCCTGTAGTCATGTAATTAGGACATTTCATACTTTCACCACCTTTCCAATACTAAATGCCCTACACTATAGGACATTTAGCCCTATCCTCTGCCAGAAAAGTGGGGAAACATGAAATACCCTAAATACTTGACTACAGGAAATTCAATTTTTTTTTTGCCCTGTGCAAGCATTTCACAGGAATTATCTCACAATTTGAAGCACAAGTTTCAAGTAAGACTTGCTTATTGCTGTGGTATCAGAAGAAAGTGGCGTCAAGACGTGTTTTTTAGATAAAAAAAACTCACCCATGTGAGCTTATAAGGAGGATATGTACCATCCATGTATATATATAATTATATTACATAAGTTAGAGTGTGATATGGCGAAATATTTCACAAGCCGGCTAATTTATTTTCAGAGCCAGAGGCAAGTGAAAATAAAGCTAAGAGTGAAATATCTAGCCATATCACTGTGATGAATTTAATAGCGAAGTGGCTTATTCCATGCTAGATATCTTCACTGAAGTAGTTTATTGGTAAATCTTGGTTTAAAGTCTGTTGTAAAACTCTCTAGGGGCTCCCACACCCCCAACTGATATTTTTACTGTTGTTCTAAACCAGGCAGTTGCTATAACTACTAGAGTAATGAGCTTGGCAATACATGAGATAACATTATGGAGGTCATGTACCTAAAATTACCTAAAGATAACATTGTGAAAACATCCGATTTTCAATTGTCCACCACTAATAATATGCTTGAGCACAAATATCGAGAGAGCCTGCCTAGTTAGGTAATATAAAAGTACAGTATTGTTGCTATATTTTAGCTTAGTTCCTGCAAAACACTATATTATCAGTTGACCATTAATGTTAGCAAACAAATACGAAAATACTCTCTTACCTTAGTAATGGTAACTTCTTAGTGCACATTATGCTCACATGATGTGACTGGCAATGTTCATGCTATTTAAGGACTTAAACTGTGGTGTTGACCCAGCTTAAATGAAATGAGCAGTTTTTTGTAAACTTGACTAATTAAATATCAATGAGAGTGGAGGGGGGGGGGGGGAAGGGGGGGGGGGGTGGGGTTGAGAAACTAATATTAAAAATTAAGGTGCTGGACTGCTGCCAGGATGGTATAAAGGAGGTGCCCAAAATTGTATATCTAGAAATACATGTGTTAGTATGCATCAGAGACATAAAGCGATAGAGAAATGGCCTACCTGAGGATTGTTTGTAGTTACTGTATCCTAGTCTAAACTTCGATGTCGCTACTGACCATTTTGAGTTGTATCATAAAGAAGTCAAGTCATACTATCGGAGAATTTTTTTTATATCAACACAAGCATGATCAGAACGAGCAGTAAGTGGCAGAATAAGTGCTCATTGCATACGGCTATAAAATCTCTGAATATATTATAGCTATTATAAGTGTATTGTGGAATAAGCAAGATATTAATAAAGCTGTCTGTATCTAAACAATCGTTATTAAGTTTTTAGTTGAAGCAGGCTGCTCAAAGTAATGCCCCTTGACAGCTAAAGCTACATTATTACTACAGATTACTCGCTAATCATCATGCTATTGTGATTATTAACACCTATACAAAATTATTTATCCTTAAGCTAATCCCCAACTTATAATAAAATAAACAAAATTATATTAGTTTCATTTTAGGGTGGTGATGCCTCCTACACATAAATTTTGGGAGGGCAATTTCCCCCTTGCCTCTCCTATTGAGCCTCCCCTGATATTGGTTCTACCTTCTAAATAAAGATAGACACGCTATAGATATATAGCCATTGTTGATATTGAATTTCTAATGTGATATAGTACAATAATCACTATGTAGCTAAAATGCACAATTTTATCATAATATTCCATAGAATAGAATAATTCGACGGAACTATATATTATATATAATTATGAAATACTTCAAAATTTGCCACATATTATCAAAAATATTTCTATATTTTCTATAAAATAGCACAAATAAAAATTGAATTACACACCAATAATATAATTTGTCTACATAAGTTTAAAAAATGTTTCATATAAATCAAGTTCATCAATGAATTTAGTATAAAGTAATGCTTTGTCCACTTTTTGCATTTGATTGACCATAAGCAACATTATCAGCAATATTATATATCTCCTTGTCCATATCTAGTTCTATTTCTTCATAAAGTGGTCCTTTAGAAGAGTTCTCATTACAATCATTTTTTGCACCTGAAGACTTAAACTTTGAATGATTTCTGTTGTGGTTATACTGGTAAATTTTCACTCCAAGGAAAATTCCAATGAAAATGCCGATTAAAAGAATTAATATGTGACTCCCCAATAGACTAGCAACTAGCACCCAAACTGATAAACATACTACTGCACTGACTGATACCTTATCCTTTAAAAAAGCAACAACAACATATATATGTTCAGAATTGTATTAATAGTGACACCAAAGCAAATAAAAAAACTCACATTAGTGGTAGGTTTCCTTGAATTACTTTCATTTGATGTCACTAAATTATCTAATAAAACTCAATTTTATGATGTATTTTCATATAATTTATTGTTTAATAACTTACTACTATATGTAGATGCACCGCTCTTACAGACATGTGTGGTATTTGCTTCACATTCCAAAGAATAGCTTTGATTTTCAAAATCGCAATATATATCAGCATTAATTGTCCCATTTATATCAATGCTATACTGATATACTGAGAGTAAGTTGATGTTTCGAAGAAGAGGACAATTTCCTGTATGTAAATACGTACATATACACATGATGTATGTACATACATATAATCTGTCATAACAATAAATCACAAATAGTAATGACATGTCATATTAAATTCACAATAATACAGTTGAATCTTACCAAAACTAAAAGTAGCATTTAAAGTGAGTGGGCATAATATCCATGATAGAGTTATATCATAGTGGATGTTTTTTTGCAAGCTTACTGTAAAATATGTTGAATTGCCTTTAATTGGACCAAAAATTGGAGATGGAAAAATATTAATTGTATAATTTGGGACATTTCTAGTCATTGTCCATGTGACAAAATAATTCCTTAAACTGTCATTGAAATAATCTGGTATTAATCTGAGTCTTGTTGGCACAAATGATGTATCTGAAAATATTAATCATCATAATAATGTTGTGATAGAGAAAATACTGCTGTACATAAATACAGTTTATTATAGCATTAGTCCTAATTGTAACTTTGCAGTTAGAATTTTTCAACAAATCAATTTTGCAAACCATGCTTATTAAGGAACTTTATTATTACGATAAATTTACGAATTTTTTTATTAGCTATTATTTAAATGAAATCTTTAATTAATTTATTTTTACAGAATATATACAATTTTGTATTAGCTTTCATTAAGATAATCTATCGTATTTATTTAATAAATTTAATGACGTAGAAAAATAACTCGTAACTTTGCTATAATGTTTCTAATATAAATTATATTCACTCATAACTATCTCTGAGATCTCTTGCAATTATACTTCAACATAATACGACAAAAATTGTGGTAGCTATAGAGTGAAGGAGTATTACATAAAAGTATAATATTTTGTAGTAGCACTCATCATTATGTATTGTTTTATTAAATTTAAGGCATGATAAACTTAGACCTGCCTTATAAATCAAGCTTTAATTTTGTGTAATATAATTAGTTTTACCTGGATATATGTATGTAATTGTTTCAGTATTACATTCAATTTCAGTCAAGTTGAGATCAACAGAATGCATGAAAAATACTCTAGTAATACTATAGCTAGTATTAACAAACTCTTCCATTCCAGTAAAAAGCACTAATCCAGGTCCATATTTTAATTGATTTGTTGGGAAATATCTTCCAAAACTGAAAGTTATTGATGATACTGATCCTGGAACTCTAATCTCCCAGTTAGCAATTCCAATATTGTCAGTACAGATAAAAATTACATTATTATTGTCACATAGGGGAGATCTTACAATCATTGAATCTAAAATGATATATAATTTTTTTTTAAATATATATAATATGCATTTTTGTATTCTTACAATTACCTGATAAGTAGCAAATTAATCCCAGGCTAATTATGTAAAGGAGCAACTTCATTTTCAAGTAGGTTGCATGAATCTGATAAGCATGAATAAAATAATGTACATGTCAAATAAGCCATTAGTAGTCTCGTTGGTCTGTACATACTATAATAATACTTGATATTGAAATGTGTACTATTTGTAACAATATAGATCAAAATAAAAATTTCAGTGCATCTAATTAATATTGATGCCACTATTAGCTTTGCAATCTTAGATACTGGTTTTTCATGATACAAAATATGTTTTGGTCATATAACTGTTTTTTTTATTTTTTTTTATTATAAGCATTCCATCTTGGTGATATAATCATTAAAACTTAAACATTAACACTACAAGTTGAGCTTTAAAGGTGTCACTATTCTGCGAATACATAAACTTGATACTCTAGTATTCCACAAATGTAACTGCAGAGCGTTTTAGTGGTTTTCATAATTTCAACTAGGTCAAGCTAATAGCTACAAAAATTAAAATAAGAGATCTACTTTCACTTCTTGTATTTGAGGCTACAGAGATGATAAAATAAAATAATGTTTTAAATGATTGTAACACAACTTTTAGTATTAATACATGTATTGCGAAATAGCTCTTACAGGTATTTCCTATTGTGCCTCATCTTGGGCTACGGCTGAAGTGTATAAATATTTTCTAAATTGTCAAAATTGGGCACTATATTATGTATACTATCCAAGTATTAAATTTTTGCACATGCTCCTGGGGTCCTGCAAAGTATCTTGTTCTCTACTTTCAATATTCTGGCAACTTTCTATAACATAACACAATACTTAATAATCTCACATATTCTATTTCCTTGGGATTGGTATTGAGTAACTTGAAATATTTTTGCCAAATTTTAACTCCTTTTGTTATCACCTATAGATAAAGAATAAAGTTGCCTTTCAGATGTATCTGTTCATTAACCTTGCCTTCGAGACAGGCCCCACCAGGTCAATGGCGAGTGCCTCCAGTGCTCAGATGTGATTAGTCTGGCACTTAGGGGTACATTTGTATATATAATTCGATTTATTTATAATACATACTCACTTTGCAACTCTTATTAATTTTAAGAATTGTGAACCGGGATAGATCGATGCACTAATCATAAAATCTTTGCATGATCTTGAGCTAATTTAAAACAAACCCATGCTTTGTTTCAGACAAACTTAGACTTACCATTATAAATGTCTTGTTGTCTGTGACTGTAGCTACAAACAATAATCCACTTTCCCAAAAGCTATTATTAGCTATTCTGTTGTCTACATCTCTATTATTAAAAACTCTAATCAAACTAGATAACCTGCTCTGACTCACTCCTTTGGGCAACTTATTCAATCAACCCTATTGCAATATATCTTTTTTTTTTTCCAGAGGCAACCTCTACATAAGCAATCAAAATTTGTTGCATTAAATCAAAACGTCACTGGGATCACCACCAGAGTTTTATCTAGAAAATTTTGTTTGAGGGAGGGGTGTGGGGGGGGGGGGGGGGGGGTGGGGAAGTATACTAAGTTACTAGGCAAAATTATGTTCTTTCTTAGTCAATAAATAGATCTAAATGTTGTCATTTTGGGGTCAGCTAAATGGTATACCGGCTGGTAGCCAGGGGAACTCCACTTTGAATTTAATTTTATTTGTAGATGAACAATTTTTCTTATCTGAGAGACCAATGTCTAACAACTTTTAAATGGTTACTTAGGTCTAACAGCTTAGTAGCTATTCATGTTAATTCCTGAAATGTAACATTTAATGAAAGCTGTATGCATACGGGAGCCATTAGGCAATTAGACAAGGAATTGTTTCTTGAAATAATAACAACCAGGTTGCACTATAGCTTCAGAAAACAAATAGCTGTAAAAAAGTGCATACAATATTGTACGAAACTGAATAGCTATAGTATAGTCCAGTATCAAATATTATGGTAAAAAATATTTTTAGTGTTTATTTTTATTATCTCATAGTCTAAAGAAATGTGTAACTTGGTCTAAAGCTCTCTGTACTTTCATGTGACCTAATGTTTGCACTATTTAGACCCGATAAAGTTTTGGTAAACTTGAGTTAATATGCTCTGAAATATCATATTGGGACTGATCCATCTGGTAAACATTGTTAATTCGGGATGAAATATTTGCCTGTTAAATTCTGTAGCTTGTGATAAGATCTGGGTGTAACAGTTATGTGTATAGCACAAGGTAGCTTGAATACTGGGAGGCGATTTCAATGGAAATGTTCAGTGCAGGTGCCACCAAATGTGGTACCTCAACTCAGGGTGTTTAAAGAATACCTTGCGAGGTGCTTACCGGGAGGTGCTGTCTGGACACCCCACTTTGAGGCCTTATAACATACACACCAAAACATTTTATACTAATGAGTATGTATTTAAAATATTTTTTAGTATTGACTAACGATGGAGACAATATGAGGCTTTAAACTGGGGTATCCAGGTAGCACCTCCTATTAAACACCAAAGCTAAGTTCTCCAAACTCCTCATTTTTACCGGTTTAACCTGGACAAACGCTGCCACCAGTTGTATGGCTGTGTAGCAGGAGTATTACCACTACCAGCTAGGATAATTTACCATATACTTGCACTGTTAAAGAATAAATATATAAGAAAATACTATTGGAAAACAAAGAAAAGATGGATAACATAAAAGATTAAAAACTTATTGAAATTGTTCATGGACCGTTTTCAGGCCCCATACTTACTGTTAAAATTAATTTGACTCAGTTAACATGTGGAACACAAGGCTGTGAAAGTCTAAACTGCTCATGAATCAAATCTTTTACATTTCAGAAATTCATTTCAGTGGATAACTATGACAATTAGCTACTTTGCTAATCAGAATTTCATTAGCTATAACTTTCAATATAAGTTAGAAAAATTCTGGCTTGTAATAATAAAACATTGAAATAGGAAAATATATAATAATAAGTCAAAATGCAGGTTGTATACAGGTCTAACTTACATATAATTACTCCTGCTGCAGTCCTTTAATCTTAAGAACGAAATGTCTCTAACTTGTCCTTTATAGCAATTTGTAAAACACACTTGTCTTTCAGTCATTAACTATTACTACGTTACTAATAGAAATTACGTCAATTTAAGCCATTAACCTCTCATGACCGGAAAAAAACACATTTCCACTGAAAGTAGGTATAGTCGAACTGAACTAAGCGATTCTGTTCTGTTTGAACTGTCTCGTAGCTACTATAATTCTTATTATATTATTTATAGCATATTAGTTCATTTTAAGCTATATAGTATACGTTTATTATAATGTTTGGAATAGAATACAGTATATTCCGCATACTACTAAACTAAAATATGGTTTTGGTTTCTTACAACAGTACTTATATCAAGGATGGTTAAAAATTTAAAGACAATAATTTCATTAATGCATTTTATAATAATTATTATTAATAATTATTATTCAAAACCAAGACAGTTTGTGATTGAATTGATGAATAATTCATTTTCATCACAGACCTTGCAAGCTAACAACCCAATTATATCGCCTCGAGGTGCTTATACCGATGGGACAGAATGTTCTGCTCAGACAGAATGTTCTTGAGTCTTAAATTCACTACAGTTACTAAATTCTTAGGGGCACGTGGTCCTGAGTGGGACACGCGAGCCTAGGACACGCGAGCCTAGGACAAAACGTCCAGAGGTAGACATCACTGGTACTGTGGGACTTCCGGCGAAATGGGGATCCCCGCAATAGATGGACCATCCGTCACTAAATCGCTGGGGAATTTGGGGCTCACTGGAGTCTCTGATTCCCTAGAGATTTAGAGCAGCACACCCTTAGTGATTTGGGATTCCCCAGTTTTATACTCAAACTCGCGGATGTGGCGTCCTTGTAGCTTCCCGTGAGTAAACTATTTGTGACTTCATCAGCTCTTCGTAAGGCTTCCCTGGATCCACCTTCTACTAAGCTCTAATTGAACCTGCTAATAGCAAATACACCGATTCTTGCAATTACAAATTACTTAAAATCTGCCGTACATTCTGGTTATACAAAGTGAACACTAGCAGCATAGATTGGTTAAGGTCACTCATGATGCCACTCACCTAGGGAGGGATAAAGTTTTATCACAATTAAATGAAAGATTACTGGCCATATTATGTATAACATGTAAACATTTATAAATTGCAATTTCCTGATGTAGCAGGGTTTGGGATCCAATCAAATGGCAAAATAAATTTCTTAAGTGTATTGAGGGCACATAATGTCCAAATTATTCATGTCAATCACAATCACTGGGTTACAATTGTGGGGATTCATGATTCTCTGGTAAAAATGTATGACAGTACGTAGCTATCAGAGCCTTTCAAAAGATGCTATTGAAGCGATTGCTGTCATCACACAGCCAAGCCATAATTTTATAAAATGTAGATGTGGAAACACCCTATACTATGATTGTTGTTTGTATGCTATTGCATTTGCAACTGAAGTGTACTGTGGAAACACCCATCCAGTTATCGGTTAGTTATATTACTAATAAATATGCTAATGATTTTTCATTAAGTTTCATTGCAGGTATGATAAAGGCAGCATGACGAAGCATACTCTTTCTTGTTTGAATAATGGAAGAGTGGGCAATTTCTTTCAACAAAAGCCCTGCCATAGTGAAGAAGTTAAAGATTAAACTTTTTCGTATATGCATGCCAGAATTAGGAAGTCAAGAAAACACTTATAGTTGCCATCAATGGTTCCATCAGACAACATATATGTTATGTATAGTTAAGTAACATTCAATTCTAGATTTTTCGTACTTAAAACCATGGCGTTGTTCAAGTATTTCTCTCACTTTGTCAGCATTCATGCCATGAGTACTTTCCTCCAGAATCATCATTGCGCAATACCTTGGGCACACCTCTAGATATAACCGTTTTATGAACTTTTCTATTCCACAAGCCACCATTCATAACTCTCTGCTTGCCACCAGGATTCACATTGATCACATTTCCCTTGAATTCCCATACTCTAACAACTGCTGGATGTACATCCTATTCGTAGAATCTTTAACTTCACTGTTGAGAATGGTGAGTTTGGAGAACTTAGTTTGGTGTTAAATAGGAGGCCTGCATAAACACCCCAGTTTAAAGCCTCGCATTGTCTCCATAGTTAGTCATTACCATCTAGAAGATATAAGCTATCAATTATACATGCTTATTGGGTAAAGTGTAGTGGTGTGTAAGTTATAAGGACTCAAAGTGGGGTGTCCAGACAGCGCCTCCTAGTAGACACCTTGCCAGGTGTTATTTAAACACCCTGTTTTAACAGATTTCACTTGATCTATTCTTCTTGTGTTAAAAGCCAAAAAAAACATTTCTTTCATCTATAAAAATTAGACACCATAATCCCACTACCTTTGGACTTGGGGGTGCATTACATTAGCTATTTTTTTAGCCCAATAAAGCCTACATGTAAGGCTGATCATCATTGCTTGAAACATGTACTTATCATGAAATATAACTACTGTTTTAGAAATTTTACCAGTAGGACTTGGTGTTAGGATTTGAAAAAATATGTGCGAACATTTTAGGTGAAACCTTCTGTGAGGTAGTGGCTCGGAAAATAGCCCGGTTGGAAAAAAAGGACTTATTTTCTTTGGCTGCATTTGAAGTGCTTGGACAGCTTCTCCTGGAGGGGTTTGCTGTTAATTCCTCTATCCTTCAGATTTCATACAAATTCTTCTCGGTCCTCCTTGCATTCAGATTATAGCAGTTCCAAGTCTCCATAGCTCAATCCAATGCTGTCAAGTTTCTTATCCTGAGCAGAAGTGATGTTGCGCTTGCCCAATGATCTTATCAGTCTCGTAGCCACTCGTACCGGAAGCAATAGAAACACGTACAATTTCTTTCAAAAGGTCACCTCATTAAAATGGTGCTTGCGCATGTATATATTTTTTTAGTTTGCAAGGAAGCCATACACGTGGTTGTCTTAATACTGTGGTGTGCTGCTCAGTCAAGCTAACAGCATTGTTTGAGGGGAAAAACATACCATTCTAGCATCAGAATACCTTTTAATATGGTAAGTTAGCTATATATTTCATATTAATTCGGGACATAGCAATCTGCAACCAAATTGGACTAAAATAATTAGTGATATGTCATAGTCATTCATGTGTTTATGATAATATACTAAATTATTGTAACTGCAAAACAAAGAAGATAAATTTTAAGTGGTATTGAAGGTATTATGATAGTACTTTGTATGTACAATCAAAGAGTTCAGTGCTAAGGAGAAGAGGTCCAAAGACGACGATCCATCCAGGTCGAAAATGTGGTCCTTGCCAGTTATGCAGCAAGTCTGCCTCTTTTTACACACACCTG
>WLWI01003580.1_pt1 | contig 13296 bp, 7 predicted proteins | sample 6701501 | NCBI WGS metagenome assembly WLWI01 (sample SAMN12718690, study PRJNA515312) | sponge metagenome | isolation source: marine sponge | host: Mycale hentscheli | place: New Zealand: South Island, Marlborough, Capsize Point | collected 2014-11-01
TTCAAAACGGTAAACAATTCAATTTCTAGGGTGATACGGGTACTGATCGATAAACCAGAGGATTCTGTTTAGTGCAATTTGGGACGGGGTCGACCACATAACTAACACAAAAACGCGAGGGTCAAAGAACAAAATGACATACATACGTCCATACATATATATAAATAAATAAATAAATAAATAAACATCCCCGATTTTCGATTGTGTTACCCCTGTAAGTGTCTCGCTCGCTACGCTCGCTCGCCAATATGCAATCAAGCTAAGCTTTAGCTCTATTTTGGTGTTTAAAACAAGTCAATAGCGTGAGCGGTTCATTTTTTATAATTCTTTTTGTGTCGATGGGTACCTCGACCGCCATATGGCGGTTATACCGGTGAAAGGGTTAATAACTAGTGATGTGCTTGAGCACAATTGGCGAGCGAGCTGATCTGTCTGAAATTTAAATTTGAATGCTAGCTGCGAATAATTTTTTAGTTAAATAAGTTTATTTGTTCTATTGTTTAGCAACACTCAACAATTTTATGTATACTTGTTTACTGGACATGCCAGCATAATGCTTGTGTTGTATTCTCTTTGTGACTTGACTTTGGACAAAGGAATTCAAGGAGCAATCAGATTTCCAAGGATGATTAGGATCGAGAAACCAACGGTTAAGTTTGTCGCACTTCCAAAGTACCCTCCATGCTAAATGCTCTGTTGTGCCTGACGTCTAGTATGGATAGAGCATTACATTGTATTCTTTAGTGACTTGACTATTGGATATTGGATTTTAGAGTAAGAACAAAACTGTTACTTGGTAAGATTTCTCACAACCAGTAAAGAGAGAGAAACAAAGCAGAAGTTATTGCTATATACTGTTGGAAATTTTCCAACTACATCTCTGCTTTACTGGCCACTAAAGGTCAGAACACCTCTATCACCCACAACTATTTGCGTAGAGTTAGGGTGGGGCGGGAGTCAACTTGTAATTGAAAATCCTCGTGCTCTAAAGAAATGGATCCAGATTTTTCTCTTGGGTACTGCTCAGGAATGGACGAACTGCTATGGTTCAAACTTTGCCAGGATTAAGGGCCAGAAGGGGTCGACCTTATAACATTGAGATATTTTTAATATACGGAATTTTATAGAAATTATCAAGCAATAGTTCACATGGTAAGGTAAGTAAATAGATAAGTAAAATAGAATTCAACAAAAACTCAACATTATGGCATACACGCAAGGGTCAGAAAATGATATACAAAATATTGGCTTCTAAACTACGGCGGTAGATGTGCAGAACTGCCGTGAAGTCCAAAATGGTGATGGGGGTATTTCTTGAGATGAGATCCACTTCCAGTCTTCCTTTCTGGCCATCACGCCACTATGAATATAATTATCTCTTATGAATGTCATTAGCCAAAACCATAAACTACAGTCTATACTCCATGCACCAGCTGTGAATAAGTACTGTGCCTGTTCATCCCATTCCTCATTATACAAACATACCTAGTAATTTGCAGACACTGTGTAATATTCACTTGTTTGAGGCTGTAAGTGTTAATCACATTCATACCCATGTGTATCTCGGGTCTATGTCACCTCACTGGTCTGTGTAATGTTTATGTGTTGTATATTATTTGTTCCTAACAGGATATAGTTTGGCACTGGTTGACCTTATTAAGCCTTATTGAGGCCCCAATATTCACCTTTTCCTTCAATCTTAAGTTTGAGAAAGTTACACCCGTCGAACATTGACCATAGTTGGTTTTAAGTTGAGGCAAAATTATTGATAATCATCATTATGTAGTTAAAATAAGTGTTTGGCAAATTATGCAAGTCACATGATCTTTAGGAAAGCTTTGTATTTTCTACACTTCATATCTAACCAACGTGATCTTTTTAATTTTAATTTGATTATTCTTACTCTATGTTATATTACAATAGCTTCATTTTGAAACACAGTATTACTGTTTATTGCAGGTGGAATACAACAAGGTCTCCTGTGCAGCCAAACGCATGCATGACCTTTTATTGGACCCTTTAAATGAGGGAGTTCGAAATACTATCGAGAAATATCAACGAGAATGTCAACTCATGGCAGGTCTCCGACATCCTAACATAACACAGTTCCTTGGTCTGTGTTTCCTTGAGGGATCAGAGCTACCTCTACTGGTGATGGAGAGACTAGAAATGAGTGTGGATGACCTCCTGGAGTGTGCCCCTAATATTCCACTTCCAGTCAAGGTCTCCATTCTCACCGACACATGCAGTGGACTAGTGTACCTACATGGTAGGCATTCACCAATAGTCCACAGAGACCTAACAGCAAGAAATGTTCTACTCACCTCATCTCTGACAGCCAAGATCACAGACATGGGGAATTCTCGTATACTGGATCTGAGGCCAGCTCGACTAGCTCAAACCATGTCTAAACTTCCAGGGACCTTAGTGTACATGCCACCAGAGGCCCTCACTGAGACTCACAGATATGGACCATCTCTTGACATGTTCTCCTTCGGACATCTTGCTCTATATATGCTGACACAGGTATGTTATTTTTACAGGTACACAAGCACAACTAGTTGGAAATGTTATTTTTTAATCTTGAAAAAAAACTGGAAATATTGAATTCTAACTTTTGGAATGATGGGTTTCCTAGAGTAATCACCAATGCCTTACCCATTAACTGCCAATCTAACAATCCCTACTGTAAGATTTTTTAAATGAAAATATTTATGTATGATGTGATCAGCCCTAGATTAAGATTTGATAAAGTATTTTGAAGTTATGGTAAAAAATTTATAAGTATTTTACCTGTGTCATCAGTGATGACAGCGAATGGGCTACAAAGTTTTCTATTTTTGTGTGTATTAAGAGATACTGCTATGCTACAGTCTTACTCTCTTTTCCGAAGATTCTTTTTATCCACTTTATTATCATTCTGCTATGATTCATCATTACCCACTAGTTTTTAACCCTCAGTGTGCATGCGCGAGAAGGTTATAGTAGTCATCCTGTCAGTTTGTCTGTCTGTCTGTCTGTCTGTCATGCTCTGATTTTGGAGATTACTGAAAATTAACTGTTGATTTTGGAATGAACTATCTCAGAACGAAAATATGACCCTTTGATGTTCTACTTTTTTTTTATTGGGTTTATTGTTGAGAAAATGCGAAGCTTTCACCTCCTCATAGGTACCATCTTTTGTGGGTAATGCCCCCTACTTAATCACTCGAGCAACTAATTTCTTGCAGCCCATGGTGTAGTTTACTTCAGCATTGTTGTCAATGACTGTGAGAGGATAGTATTAGAGACAATAACAATAAACACCTAACTTACATATAGCATAACTACTATGACAATGGTAAACAGTGACTATTGACAACAATTATATGTATGCATGTGCCGACAAAGTGGATGAGTTTGTAGGACAATCTGTCACGGTCCAATTGTTGAGAAAAAAACACTTTCTTTCAATAGATATTTCCAGGAGATTTGCTATCAGCAACACAAGTGGATCCACACAATCCTGGTCGAGTTATTGGTCGCACTGAAGTAGAGCGTCGTGAGGTGTACATGAAGAAGTTGGAGAATCAGTTGTTGGAATCTCATCCTATCCTAGTAGAGATGGTGACTAATTGCCTGCACAATGATCCTCAAACAAGACCTACTGCAGAGCAGCTACTAGGAAGACTGCAGCCTATAAAGAAGGAGTTGACTTTATTCTATGGAGGAACATTAGTGAACGTGACTCATGTACTTCATGTTAAAGAATTGAAAGAAAAGGACAAAAGAATCAAAGATTTGGAGGTATTTATATATTCTTAAGCCTGAAACACTCAATTGATATGATGTCTACGAGCGATCAATAATTTTTTTATGAAATTAGAAATTAGTCACATTTCTCTATCATTTAAGAGTGGCAATACACAGTGATGTGAAGGGAATATAGCTAGCAAGTGTTTCAGAATTAAAATTATAATAAAACTAGTATATTGTAGTTAATTTAATTTCTCAAATGTAAGTTTTAGCTGCCATTAGTTTAAAAATATTCTAATAATAAGAAACTACTGATGATGATTTTTTATTACCGAAAGTGCTACATCACAGCAATTTAAAAACCAAAAAATTAAATGTTAAACTTGAAATCTATATATTATTTAAAATCAGAGAATTGTTGATTGATCAATTGACACCATATGGCACTTGTGCTGGTGAATGGGTTGAGTAGCCTATCTCTTTAGAAACTATACCATGAGTTATTCACTGAACAGCAAGTGCATTCCTATGTTATTGCATTTGCAGGCATAGCATTTTACTTTATATATAAAATATCTGTTAGTCAGACATTGCAATTTACTGCATTATAACTATCACATATTTCAGTCCTTATTTAATTAACACATTCCCCACTTTATGCAACCCTTGACCTGAATCTGAAATAAATCATTGTGACACACATAGGACCATGGTGTTGAAATTAGTTGTGTGAAGTGGTGGTAATTGATTCAGTGCTGTTCGGCCCATTTTAAACATCTATTATCTATCAGGTTATATGTTAAGGAGAATTAAACCAATGACATTATTCATACTTCATTATTTTAGAAACTGGAAATGGAAATATCAGCAGATAGAACAAGTTTAATTAATGCCAATTCAAGAATTCTTGAAGAAAAAGAGCAACTAGAAGTTGTCATCAACAACTTGCAAGTTGAAAACAATCAACTGAAGACCGAGAAAGATCAATTGAAGGCTGAGAAGGATCAATTGAAGGCAGAGTATAAGAAGGAGAACAATCAACTTAAAGTTGAGAAACATGAACTGAATTCCTCAAGCCAACAATTGGCAGCTGAGAACATTCGATTAAAGGCTCTTCATCAGCAAGAGAAAGGTGAAATCCAATTGGAAGTGGAGCAACTCCGTCGAGATTTAAAAAATTCCAAAACGTCAGAAAATAAATTATTCACACATAAATCTCCGGTAAGTAATTTCCGTGTGTTTTGTAAAATTAGGCAAGAAAGAAAAGTTATCTATAATTTCATATAGTCAGCAGTATTTTTACATTGACTTGACCTTGACATTTGACCTCTGGCCTTAGCAACTCCTTTATGCAGCGTTTTTTTGTTGTTGTTTTTCGAAATCAGAAATAATATGTTTATAACAAAACTGAAGTGTTGTAGTGCATAGGGTGAATATCAATAATATTCAAATTTGGAGCACATCCCAAGGCCCCATACAGGTAGAATACAATAGACAACTTCAGATGTCGCGTTTAGGCCGATTTTCCCAAAACCAGTCACATTATTATCAAATTAATTATAATGTGATCAGTATCAATTTTGTCAATAGCATGTAAACAGTAACCATGGCAACAGTAAGATTTTTAATTTAATGAACAAAGTGTGACGTAAACAATATCCTCTACATTAAATATTAATACTATAGACATGAGTAATGACATACACATTTACTACAGATAATGTATTTGTTATTATTTAGACATTCCCACTAGAACTAGACCGGAGGCGTGGTCCTGACATGCCAGTGGCTATGAGTGCATACATCCAATCAGTGCAGATAAATGATACAGTGTATGTTGGAGGAGGACTGACTGACAGAGTTGAGGATGCCTACATAATGATGGCCTACAACACTCAGTCCTGCCAGTGGCACACTCTACCTCAATACGGTACCAGGGAGTTTGCTATGACTACCATCAACAACAAACTAGTTGTGGTGGGAGGAAGAAATATAGTCAACTCTGATAGCAGTGAGCTAGGAGAGTGGCAGCCTGACAGCAACCAGTGGACACACCCCTTCCCTCCTATGTCTACACCTCGCTATTGGCCTTCAGTTACTTCATATAAACATTGGCTGGTGGTGGCTGGTGGTTGCCATGGAGTTTGTTTACATGCTAGTGTTGAGGTACTTGATGTATCCAACATGCAGTGGTCCACTGGACAATCTACACCAACACCATGGGTAGGGATGAAGTCTACTACAATAGCATATACCTGGTACCTCATGGGGGGAAGTGGGAATCTGTGGCAGAGTAGTCCCGATGTCTATAGTGTATCTCTGGAGGCTCTTGTTTCACACTCCTCATTAGACAGTTCCAACATATGGAACAAACTACCTTCACTCAACTGTACATTCTCTTGTCCACTCAACATTGGAGGATCTCTACTGGCAGTCGGTGGTTGGGACATGAAGAGTGGGAAGTCAGTGTCTACCATCCAGCGCTATGTCCCTGAGACTAATACCTGGGTCCAGGCTGGACAACTACCACATACAGTACATAACTGTACCAGTATCATAGCATCAGACAAGGTCCATGTTATGGGAGGATATGGGAATAGCAGACTTAAGAAACTGTTTACTTCTACTATTCACTAATAGCATTTTACAATGAAAGCTGTTGCCATGGCTACTGTTTACATCTCTCATTTAATGTGTGTATGACTATTATACAAATAATTAAATTTTAAAAAATTACTTGTAATAACTAATAGAATAAATGTTGTAACAAGTAACTAGGCTTCATTTAGTGTATTAGCTATAGATGTTTGAGAGTTTTATCACTGCATGAAAGTGTCCATTGACAACCATAACAAATAGTAAATTAGTGTGTTATCAGTTGTTGATAACTTGATAACCTCTACAGTCTTGTCAATTCTTTGTTAATTCTAATTATCAACACAGTTTAAGCATTTTGTTATGGTTGTTAATGGACTCTTTTCAGTCAGTGTATATTTTGAGAATATGCTTTATTTACATGCCAAATAAAATAATTAATTTATTTTTTACACCTTAACTTTTTTGTGATCACCAATTAGCGTGGCAATGAATTAGCAGTTCCATAGTAATAACAATTGTCATAATAACGATAGTCTTAAATTATTTAATCCATTCTTTGCTGAAATACTAATAGCATTAGTTTCTTGTTCTAATGGCCAACATTTTCATTCAACTTAACCCAACATTTAACTTCTTGCTGAAGTCCTCACTTCTCAGACTTTAGAGTTCAATATTTTCTTTGAGTCGAATAAGGACAGTCTCAAGTGGAAAGATTAGTTTCCCAACTTTCTCAAAAAATAACCATATCATCAACATGGCGTAGAAAATGATTCAAGGTCACACAATACAGTCGACATCAATATCTTATAAACTGCTGGAGCATTTGAAGTGTACTGGATGTTTTACCTCATGGTGTACTGGGAATACTTTTTACCTCATGTTTTACTGGACAGTGTAGAGGTGGTAAAACATGTGTACAACATTCGTGCTCAAGTGTTCCGGTTTTAGAGTTTACTGCATGTTTTACTAGGATATTCTATTAAGTACAACACCGGTAAAACTGAAGTGAATCATTATTTACTAATGTTTTACTGATGAGTAAAACATGGTTGGCAAAGCAGTGGACAAAATTTTAGCCTAACCAAGTTTTGCACATACTTCCTCAGTGATAGCATCACAAACAAAATAGGCACTGTGACCTCATTCAGCTTGCTATAGTCACCCACTAAACGTATACTTCCATCCTTTTACAGGACAGGTATAAGAAGGCTATTCCACGCAATCGGAAGGCTCAAGAGCTTTGGGTATAGTATATGACTGACCCCACACTGCAACATCAGTGGTAACGCGAATATTAAAGGTAGTTAGTTGAAGTCAGACTTGGTTTATTAGAAAAAAACTGTTTGGCAAATTCAGAGAACGTGTCTAGTTTTTACATTGGGGCTTAGGTAGCTGAACACCTTTCAATGAATCTGGCACGAATGGCACATCAACAAAGTCATCACCATCAACCATCATCACAATAATGATGAATAGAATTGTTATTACTATCGTTACTATCGTGAAACTTCTTTAATTATGCTTCAAATGAATAACATTGGGATGGGATTTTCCTTTACAAGAAACAATTTTATATTTGACATCATTCAATTTCAAAACAATCTCATAGCTATGGACCCTCCCAACTGACAACAAACATAACTAATCCTCCCACTTCATAATAATTATATAGAATCAAAATTTTTGCCTGTCTGACTATAATATTTCGACCCTTTTATTGGAGTTGGCACCATTCATTTTAGACTTCAAGGAATGAATGGTTGTTGACATGTTGTGATGAATTGACTCAATGAATGCATGACTCAAAAGGGATATTACCCATGGGATTGAGGCAACTTTCTCAGGAAGTACAAAACAAGGTCTAAAACAAATTGTTAATCATGCTTGCTAGAGATGGTTATTCCTTGTACCACTTTTTGAGGGTTGAATGGAGCCTTTCAAGTTGACTGTTACTCTCAGGGTGATAAGAAGTTTGCACACGACAAATAGCAAAATTTACGTATAGTTGTGACAGAACTCGAGACAGAAAATTAGATCCCTGATCAGGTAACATGGCAGAAGGTGGCCAGTAAAAGAAAACAATTTTAGCAAGTTCATAGCCATTTCTTTAGATATATATATATACCTCATTGGATAAGCAAAAACAAAACTATTATTGCAAAGTCAATTGCAGTAAGAAAGTACCGGTATCCACATTTAGAATTTACAAAGGGTCCAACAACATCAACTGTTTTGGTGAAACATTCAACAATAAGAGTTGCATCGTGGCAAAAATGTGATAAGTTAACGACTGGATGATGTCAGAATTCATGACCAATATCTGAGTTGAGAAATGCACACATTGCAACACACAAAATGATGAAATAGTCAATAGAAGATAGCAGGCTGCATAGATACACACAAACACATCTTGTGTTTGTGTGACTCTTCCTGCTATGTGGTTGTGGAAGATACTACTTTTGATTCAATTAGTTTGCAAACCCACCAAATTAGTCTTTTTTTTCCTTCTATTTAAATGAGGCTTATAATTAAAAAAAATATTTTAATACATGAATACAATATCATTGACACAAGTACTGATCTAACTAGCTGTGTATGGCTGAAATCTAGCAGCATGCATGAAAATTACAGTTTAAAATAAGCGATACTGTTGCAAACATCCACATACAAGAACATTAATCATCCAGCTGACAGAGTAGAGCCACACCCCTTTCTATCCAGTGTTTTTCTGGCTTGTCAGTTGGTAGTTTGGTGGCTATAACAAAGTTAGTGGAGTGACCAGTAGTGGACAAAGTTCCTCTTCTGTCACTGGTCTTGTACATAGGGGCAGTGTATGTCATCTGTTCCGGAATGTCATCTCTCTTTACTGGCTTCACCCATATCTATTATGAACAATACATTTATTAACTAATTTTGATACAGCATGAATTGAAGTTCAATTGTCCCTTTATTGGGTCAGAATTACATTTTTGTATGGCTCTATTGAGAGCTATAGACCAGTGTTGTTTTGGTTCAGAGATTCCAGACTTTCTTAGATTTAGTTATTCATACTAAAAAAATATCTTGAGTGCTTATTTTTTCCCCCAAATTCTCTCTGAAGATTTAGATAGTTTTCAGTATTTCTTCAATATCATGTAGAGGATTTAGTTAGTTGTACTATCAATTAACTTTGTTTTGGTTAATTTACATTGTCTCCCAAATTATTTAATAATGAAACTCCTAAGAAAGTAGTACTGGTTGTTTTCCCAAATAAATTAAAAAATAGCATATTTCAATGAAATCTTAGGTTTTATAAATGAAGTATGATATAATATTTTATATAGTTTAGAGAATAATTACTTGGTGGCAATTTATACCTTCACTTAATAATAACATAGCTAATTCAAGGTGAATGCTTACAATAAAAATTGCTTAGTTTTTTTTTTTTGTCATCCATTCTACTGGTAGTTTTAGTTATTATCAATGTACTATCTTCTAAAATATTTAGTTTCAGTTTATTCACGTTTTCTACAGCTTAGTTTTAGTTATTCTTACCAAAAGTAAAATAACCCTAAACTAAAGGGGTTTGGTTTTAGTTTTAGTAAACTAAAACAACACTACTATTTAGGTACTCAAAAAGCAACAACGCTGGAGTCTAATCCTTACTTCTTTTTTCACAGTCCCCATGGGTGGGACAATGTAAACAACAATATTCCTGAAGCATTATTTCAAACAATTATACAGCGGAACTACAACTGATTCTAAAAGCAAAGCAGTGGACATAAAGACTTGTCTAGTTGTATTAATACAATGGGTGTTATGAATTCTTACTGTTTCTTGTTGATGATAAAATTATTAGCTAGTATTTCCAGATGGTGGGAGTACATGTCTTACCACGGGCATGGCATCTGTAAGTATCTTTGGGTCAGACTCTCCAAGTAACTTAGTCTTTCTGTCCCACTTGGCTCCATCCAAAAACAATCCCTTTACGAAGACACCTGATGAAAATCACCAGACAATAACAATAACAAATATAAAATAACAACAACAATAATATAATAATAATAATGATAATAAATAGAGCACTAAGAGAGCAAACCGTGAGTGCAAGTAAGTTAATGTGCTAACAAAGTCACTACTGTAGAATAACAAGTTCGTAAATTTTCAGCTTATATATAAGAATAATTTTGTTCTGTTTGTCCCTTTAAGTTTAATGTATCCAGCTAGCTGTATTATTATGCCAGCAAAGGCTTAGTGTGTACAACTTCAGTCTTTCTGAGAGAGGAAATCACTGAGATGGTTTTTCAGCAACCACTGAAGTCCATGTCGGGTAACTACAGGAACATTTGGACTTTTTGACATGCACATTACACTATCACTTGGAACACGCTCTTAGAATCACACCTCTAGCAACAGAGATTTCCTAACATAAGATATAAGATCAGCACTGGATCTGTGAGCGGTAAAAATTGTACTCTCATGTGGGCCTTCCTTTCTGAAACCTGTGCTGCCTTCCCTTGCCAATTACACCCACATTTACTACAATTAAACTGAATGTAACAATTCTTTACCCATTCAAGTAAAAACGACACTTTACCAAAACCGCTTAAGCTCATGAATTATTCATAAATACACACCGCTATCGGTCATTGGTTACCATCATCATCGTTGTTGACACACAAGCATATATAAAGACAAAAACTACATACCATCTTCAGGGGGTTCAGAGTATTCCTTGTCCTCCAGTACCTCATAGTCAAATCCCAGGAGATCAATAGGAATCTGATACTTCCTGGCATAATTCTGAGTGGAACCTATAATGGCATACAGTTGGTATATATGTTTCGGATATATGATAAAGCTTGACATATTTTTGCTATAGCTAATAGTTTGTTGTTGTTGTTTTTTGACACTAGATTGAACCAATGAACCATAATATTGTACAGGCTCATTGGTACACAAAACTATTCATATATTGAGGTCATTAGTTAAATCAACACATACAGAATACATAAGAAAGTTATAGGTCGTCCACTCGAAAACTTGTAGTGTATAGCTGAAGAAGACTGTTTTTAAGTTGTTTTACACAGTGTCAATAAAGAATCAGTCAAAATAACATTTATCTCACACATTGGAATATTGGAAGTTGTAATGTCTGAATTTTTTTTTGAGATAATGTCAATAAACACGCATTTAATTGAAAAATATGGAATTGCCAGCTTTTAATTATTTCCCAGCATAGTCACCTGTTAGAAAAGCCTGTGTAAAGTAGAATCCAGATATCCAAAACACAATGGGAGGTCCATGCATTAACCAATCCTGTAAGAATTTGAGTCTGGCAAGCAAATCATTGACATAAGAGCCCAGAGGCTTGAGCGATGGGTAAGATTTCTTCATCCACAGCCCAGGGATCTTGCCTTTGAGCATGGAGTCAGCAACCTCTTCCAACTCTTGGGACATGACAACTAGACCCTTGATGGCCTTACGGATATTGGAGAGAGATGCCCTAACCGTTACTGTGAGGCGGTTGAATCGTACCATCTCCTGAACCAACACTGTGTTCATGCTCTAAATACATGTAATATAATACAATAAATAAGTCTACAATGTGAAAGAATAAAAAAAATCACATATAACAGCCTGTCATTTCTTCCATAAGCAAGTACACCCTGGACAATGAATCAGGACAATGCATTCATTGTGGTTGTCTCAGTACCTGTGAATAAGTGGTAGGGTATTTCCTGAGTGCCTCTTCAGTGTCAAAGTCGTTAGGTAATTTATTCAGAATATCTGCAGCTACTTCCTCCAATATTTCATCATTAGACTTTCCTCCACCCGATGAAGTTCGTGCCTACCAAGGATAAAACAAACAACATTAATTTTTTACACTTATCTTTCCTATGAAATAGATTTTACATATTATTACACAAAATCAACAACACAGAAACATGTAGTATAATACTATATTATTGAATTATTTTGGTATACTTACTTGGGTTAATAAGATACTGTCAAAGAGTTGATTGGTCTCCTGCTGATCTTTAGTGATGTCTGCATTAGCATTCATGCCAAACACCTCAGGATGGGGGATGATGGGTAAGGAACGAACATACTCCAAGTAACTCTCATGCTAAAGGAAAGTTAATCAATCACAATGTTATGTTGTGTTCAATTAAATTGCTGATATGACTTCAATGATTACAGTTATAATAATAATAATAATAATAATAATTTATTATTATTATTATTATTATTATTATTATTATTATTATAAGAATGTTCCATTGATAATCCTTACCTCTCCATCTAGGGGGCAGTGGTAAGTCCCACTGGTAGAGAAGACATACTTGTCTTGATCAAGTATGTCATTACAGAAGAACTTGTTGAGTATAGTGAGTAGAGTCCTCCTGTCCCAGTCATCTGTCACTCTACCACCATAGTTACACTGGCCAGTCAAGTACCGCAGAGCAGCAAACGGTACATGCTAAATTGACAAATATTAAAAAAATTAGACGTTTATTATTAAAAAAAAATTGCAGTTAATTTAATAAGCAAGGATTATCTGCTCAACAAAACTATAGTATGTCCACGTTGAGTTGGCGCGACCACAAATGTGGCAAAAGAGGTATGAACTTGGCGAAACCGGAGACCAATTAAGGTCACATGACAGTAGTAACTCAAACGCGCGAAAATGTCGACGCCCACAGAAAAATGGGGCAGGTCCAAGGTGCGCATTATTACCGTAAGTTTACTTGTTGAAATGAAAAAGAAGCTATGGCAGTTTTCCGCGCCTGTATTCAATATGCCCTGTTATAACTAATCACCCGTAGTTTATAGTTTGTACGAGCTTCTAGTTATGCGCTAAAACTGGTTGAAGGTTGCGGAGGGTTATCTGGAGCTACAAAGCTTAGAGGAAAGAAGCACAGGACCGCGGCTGAATGCCTCCTCAAGTAAGTCTGATTGTTGTGTGCTTAAGCGTGTATT
>WLWI01003582.1_pt1 | contig 13291 bp, 6 predicted proteins | sample 6701501 | NCBI WGS metagenome assembly WLWI01 (sample SAMN12718690, study PRJNA515312) | sponge metagenome | isolation source: marine sponge | host: Mycale hentscheli | place: New Zealand: South Island, Marlborough, Capsize Point | collected 2014-11-01
GTATTTTCAAGTAAATACTGTTGCGCACGGCTTATAACCATGACAAAGAGCGCATTGACTTACCACCGCCACTAACTCGAATAGAAATGGAAGTCCCTTAAGTTCAAGTTTTAACTGCACCCGCAAACGAATTCAAAAAACAATTCAATTTCTAGGGTGATACGGGTACTGATCGCTAAACCAGAGGATTTTGTTTAGTGCAATTTGGGACGGGGTCGACCACATAACTAACACAAAAACGCGAGGGTCAAAGTACAAAATGCCATACGTACGTCCAAACATATATACAAATAAACTAGTGGTGTGCTTGAGCACAAATGGCGAGCGAGCCTAAATACTATATGTAGGTTGGCGATCACAGGCAAGTCGCCAGAGGTAGAGAAGTTCAACACACACTTACTCATACGCTCTGGTGACCTGCTGCCACCAGAGTTCGCCCTCCGGACCCTTTGACAGAGTATTAATCTGTAACTAACAGAATGGGAATATAGGGGGAACTGAACTGACTCATGTGTGACTAAGGTTTATAAGTTCCAAGTCACGCATGCACACATATAAATGGGGGTGTGGTCCATGGAATACATCCGGACACAAAATACACAACATGACCTGCGCCTACACTAAAATAACAAAAATACAGAAATACATACAATGCTTATAAGTTATAGTTAAAGCATGAGCGCTTAGTTTCTAGTCGATTTATTGCACGACAGCCCGAGGGCCGTAGGCCCGAGGGCTGAGTGCGATAAATCTACTAGAAACTAATGCGCATGCTTTAACTATTTTAAATACCGTTGCCACTCGCAGTTACCTTAGAAACTGTCCTTTGTTTAGCTATGGCCGTGTCTAGTGACTATTTCAGTGAAGACATAGTAGGTTTTGTGAGCGCAAACTTCAGTCTGGAAGTCGAACAGCCTTCACTGTCTGCAGGGTTGGGAAGCACTAGTTCCGATAGGCGCGTATACGCGACCACGAACTAAAAACCGGTAGTTACGATAGGCGCATAAACGCGGCCAGAGAAAAGCAGCTTCAGTTTGGTTTTATTACAACTGTTTGGACTGAGGTAGCCTAGCCTGGAGTATTTGTGGTTAAAGTACAACCAAGTAAGATTGATAATAGATAATAATTTGTAGTTAGCTGCTGTAGCTTTCAAGTAACTCCTTCTAGAAGGGTCAACCCGACCACGTCCAAAAAAGAATTCCGTTTTAAGGCGCCCCGCGGCATTAATTAATTCCTGGGGCAGTTAAAATACACAGTTTACCTGACTAGAGGCAAGTGTTATTGCACACTTGCCAAGTTATTACACCTGACAACAATATAGCAACGGTATTTAATGTGATTTATTACCAATTGCTATTGTGTGGTGAAAAAATTTTACAAACCCAGATATGAAAGCATTCAAATGACCCTTTACCCAATAACAGTATCAAGTGACCTTTAAATGTTTCTCTTGTAGTCCGCATATATTTTGATCCAGATACATGTAGCCATAGTAACATTAGCTAAGTGTAATTATGTGTTACAGAAATTACATGAAAGAACATTTGCAGTGAAAAATGTCTGGAATGAAGCTGGAAAGTAAAAAGAAGTGGTTAAAAGTTTTGAAACCAGAGATGACGAGCAGTGAAGAAAGTGAAGAGGAGGTTATCCTGATACAATATTTAGTGTATCGCTCACCCAGAGTAAAGAAGTTTTTCTTGATTGTGGATAAGTCAGTTCACTGTCAACCAAAACGTGTGTAGTTCACACCAAATTAAGCGTGAATCACTTGTAACAATAATCACACCAAAATATGGTATGATACACACACCTCATAGTCTTGGTGTGAACACTGTTAAAAATGTGGTGTTTGGATAACTTTCTCAAAGTGACCTAGATTTCTTGTACGTAATTCAATCATGATCATTATCATGCTTACGATGCACCTTATTAACATTGCAAACTATCGATTATGTTTAACACTTGAAAGTTCAGAAAAGTAAATGGCTAAAACAGCAATTGGATGTCCTATTATCTTCTTGCAAGATCAATTTTGTGAATGACAGTGTGAAGTTGTTTGTCGAAATCGATGTATTTTGTGCTGCCTGGACACCCCAGTTTAAAGCCTAATATTGTCTCCATAGTTAATCAGAAGTAAAAGATATTTGAAAGGAAGAAACTAATGGATATAAGCTGTTATTATAGTACAAGTTCACTTGGAAAATATGCATTGGTGTAGAAGTTATAAGGGCTTAAAGTGAGGTGTCCAGACAGTACCTCCTAGTAAACTCCTCGCGAGGTGTTATTTAAGCACCCCATTTTAACAGTGAAGTACACGCCAAATTCAGTGCAATTCCACACCAAATTCAGTGTGAATTTACACCATAAACAGTGTGAACTCATACTTAAATTAATACTTAATTATTTTTGAAGGGGTTGATTCTAATATTATTATATTTATCAACATTATTTTTTTTCAAAAAGAGATCGGTGTATGTTCTGTGCATGAATCACAGATCTAATTAATCAGAGGACTTACATCTTTGTCAACTCTCTTACCTAGCACACAAGTGTACAACACATTTACAAGGTTTAGATTACAATGATAGCTAATAACATTGGTTTTTATCTGCACATGAATATAATTAATGTATCCAGATTAATCTCTTACTATCATTTGTGGTGTTCACATGAATGTTAGACATCCAGACATTATACAAACTGTAAAAATAATAAGTAAATAGCTACATTGCAGATATAATTTCCTATGTAGAAATTAAGTTGACCATAGTATTTACTGTAATCATATAAAAAAAATTTACACTGCAAGTCAATTATTGTAGATGAAACTCATTTCAATTTAATATTCATCAATAACTTGTTAATAGATATAGAGCTATACCACTATTGTTGATAATACCTCATTTAGCTTATAGAGCTGTAATAATGATTGACCAAACTGGTAATAAAAACTATTCAATTTCCTATTTGCCGCTGAAAAAAGTATTCATCCATCAATGTATTATTATTAACATTCAATTCTTCTCAAAAAACTTTGTAGTTTATTAGTTGACGAAGATTACTTAATGTTTCAATGTCTGACTCTGGACACTGCTGTTATTCCTCGTTAACTTTATGTTCCAAGAGAAATAGACAAGACGAACACTGCAAAAATAATATTTGCCTTTTACTATAGTCAGTCATGTGCATCACTGAAAAAGTGTATTATAGGCATCTTCATGGATGTGTTCAACACTGTAGCAGTGATGAGTGTTTTATAACAGCAGCTAATATACCATAATACATCGATGTTTGACAAACAACTTCACACAGTCATGCACAACATTGATCTTACAAGAAGGTAATCCAATTGCTGTTTTAGCCATTTACCTTTCTGAACTTTCAAGTTTGATGCCATAAATATTGAGCAGTGACACAGGAAGGCTGTGGTGCTGGGGCCTCCCATATAATTTCTGGCACAACTGAAAAAAGTGATTTCTTGCATAATGACCAGCCAACAACAAAAACAACATGCCTTAGGTGCCCAACTGTAAAAAAAATCTTCCTACACCAATGCTGAGAGCAGAATATCTAAAGAAACACATTATCCTAAAATGGAGGTTAAATTTGGTATCATAAGAACCGAAATTTTTATTTAAGACATCAAAGTCCACTGATGACTACTTTGAGGGAAAATGTGCTTTGTTTAAGCATTTCATTTATTTTCAGCTAAAAGTAAATTAAATATTATTAACAGCAGTATTAAACATAATCGATACTTTGCAATGTTAATAAGGTGCATCATAAGCATGATAATGATCATGATGTAATTACGTACAAAAAGTATTTCTGAAGAACAGATTATGAAATCTAAGTCACTTTGAGAAATTATTAGGAATCAAAGAGGCCTTTTTGTAGAAGTACAAGACTACTTTTATCCCACCCGCAACTACATAACCTACTGAATCTCATCTTTGATGAGCAAGTCCTTCAGTCCTGAACAGCGTTTTCTTACTTTATAGCAAAATACATTAGCCTGATATAGTTATTAATGTGTATTCAAAACCGGCACAGAATTGAAGCAAAGTATCCTTGAATTAAAATATTTAGATTTTTCAAGACTCTCTCCCCATGGCTTCTATTGTATTAATTCGATTGTTTTGAACAGTTCACACATTAAAAAAATACAAATAGCTAGGTGTCTTACTACTGAAAAGAACTTCAGCATGAATGAGACATTCGGTATATTTTAAGTTTAAAAGTTTATTAAAAAAGAAACAAGTATTAGTAAGATTACAAGTTAAAACAAAAAACATGTTAACATTATTAAGAAAAATAGTAGGTCAACAGGATACCTTGAATACAAAATTGGTATTTAATGAATAAAAGTTTGAACTAAAAAAAATAAAAGATAAATAAAACTGAGCCACCCGACCTCTCCTCAACCTCATCCCAACACTCACTAACATAATGCACAAAATAGTAATAAAACTACATTTTATTGGATGCAATAACAGACAAATACACAGTTTAAATGGGTTAAGAGACCATCAAGCAGTTATAAGATATTTGAAAGATTATCAAGCAGAGTAGCAAACTGCTGCATCTCTATATGTAACATGTATTTTTTAAACAGAATAATCATTCGTGCCACTTAAATTCATAGCACGAGTATTGCATAAAGAAACGGGAGTGCTGTAGCTTATTATAGACTCCATAGGATGTTGTACAAGACTTCAGCTAATTAGGTACTTCTTGAAACATGAGAGAGACAATCCAACAATTGACAGCACAATGAGGCACTGTTTAACAATAATGCACTGAATATGATGTAAAGCACTACTATGAATAAAAACATACTATTATAGATTAGATAATAAAGCAAAACATTAAAGTATAGTTACATTGTTTTATGTTGTAGTCATGTTATTGTTGTGTTTGTCTGTGGTAGAATTCAGTATTTCTCTTATACTCTTAAAATGTGTGTAGTATACATTCTGTGGAAGTTCACTTCGAAGTATCTAACTTTATACTTCACAATTTAACAATTTTTTTTCGTCTTAGCCAAACAAGACAAATAATATCCGACACGGTGATAGACCAGTTACAGTACTGATTGCGCATATCGAGGAAGAAAGGGTGTGGTCGCATAGGTTCAAAAAATGCACACGGAACAACCCTCCCTGCGAAGGGTGTGGTGGTAGTAGGCTGCCATGTTTAGTGCTCACTTCCGCTTGAAGAATCGAGCGATATAACAGTAGCCTGGCTGACTCTCTTCTGTGCTGTCCAAATAACAATAGATCTTGGTATTCTAATCGCGTGTTGAGTGGGACCTCATTCAGTTATCTTATAGTTACCGTAGGAATAGCTTATGAACGGTACTGCAGCTACTGTACTGGATCTTTGAATTTGGTGAGCTATTAACATTTATATAAACAGGTAACAACATTGAATCATTTGTATACAGAACAGTCCAATTCTAATTTAGGTTTAGTACAACAAAATTTTACATTTTTGCAGCTAAATAAAGTGTCTTGCATAGCTCAAGCCTTTATCTACCGATAATCTGGGGGAGAGTTCTGGGGTCATTAGTACATAGTACAGTAGAACCTCATAGATCCGAACATCAGACATCTGACATCAGACATCTGAATTAGCCGGTTAGCTGAACCGCGAAGAGACATCGCAATGGGTATGGGGTCGTCATCGCGGGGTTGTTTTTTTTTATTGGAACTGCAGCAAAATGGCAAAAGAGTTTCTATCAGAAGTAGTTTAATATGGAAGAATAATTGAATAAGTGAACAAGGGATATTTTTAGCTGGAGTTGTTCAGGAGTTTGGCTTAGGAAAGTCCACAACTTCAGACTTCTAAAGAGACAGGAAGATTATCGAAAAGTTTTCAGCATAATCAGCTGAACCTAGTGGTCTAAAGAAAAGGTGTATTCAGAAGAAATAATAATTTTTATAATGTCGTGCATTGTGGTTTACTAAGAAAAAAAAACTCAATAATTCTGAAATACTGTATTCATAGTATTTTAGTCATTTAAATATTTTAGTACAAAGTTAAATCATGTTATATTCAGAGTTACGTACATTCAGAGTTACGTACACCTCATTTCCCAAGGGGTACGTAACTCTGAGGTTCTACCAGTTAAAACTCTCCAGATCTCAAGGGGAAGTTGTGGTTCCAGTTGTGGTTGTCAATATACTTAACTGACCATATCCTCTCTATTAGCGCCTATTAGCAGTCTAATGGGACTTCGTGGTATACAAAGCACTCACTAAATGGCAGTGGAAATTGCAGCAAATAAGGTGGTTAAAAGTTAGGATAAGAATAATAATTGCAGCTAGGATTTTACTAAGTATGCCTTCATAATTTTGAGCACAATGATTGCCCTTAGCATAGAAGCATAATGCTAGCATAATAACTGAATAATACACATTACATACTTCAATTTGATAAACCTTTCCTTTAAAGATATAAAATATTCACTGCCTGTTCTTCCTTGTCTATTTTTTTCTGTTTTTCAAATAACTGGCAATATCTTTCCATCTTGCGGTCCAGATTTTTTCTTTGAATTAGTGTGTTTACAAATATCATTTGTGTGGTGCTTTATTTATGATTTTACAGACTGAGAGTAACTAGTTGCCTATTTCACTGCCAAAACATCATCTGAGAATTCCTTAATCTACTCATCAAGCATATTACACTTTGTAATCACTCAATCGAAGAACAGATTTTATTTTTTAATGGCATTGTAACTATTATTCATGCCAAGGCAGATTGTGTTGCTGGCTTTAATACATTCAAAAGAATCTCCAAAGTTGTAGTTGATGTAAACTTATAAGCAAGGATGTTTGGTCAGATGGAGCTATTTTATAGTTCTGTATAACATTTCTGATCTTTTAATGCCTTTAAACTTTTTTCAGCGGCCTGTTTTTCTTAGTACTCTCTAGTTTGAGACTAACTAACAGTCTTTTAAAATATCTTGCAGTCTCTGAGCTGAACTTAGCTGCTTCATAACCAATGGCTATTAGTCTCTCTGTTTTGATTCCTAAATATCTGAAAGGCTATTCACTGTTCACAATGATAGCTGACTATGTTTACAAATTTCAGATAATTCCGCTAACCAAATAATACTAGAAGCATTTTAAGCAACCAAATATAAATAGTTAATTATTTCTCTATGAAAACTGTAGCATTATGGCTAGCATTTAGGCCATATCTAGAAAAAAAATTCCTGTGGTGGCAAATGTTTAATGTCAGTTGTGTATATTATAGACAAACTTTTATAACATATACATGTATAGATATATAATTATATAATATATATTTATATATACTAGTAATGCGCTTGAGCACAAATGGTGAGCAAGCCTGTTCACAAATGAAACACTTCAAAAAAATTTATCTGTCTATTTCTAAATGTTCAAGTATGTAGTCGTTGTGACCAAACTTTCGCTAACCAAATAAAGTACTACTTAATTACCTCAACTGTAGTCTCTAATACTACATTCTGACTATCTGAATTAACAGTAGCTCTTGACAACTAGCATTCAAAGCTACTATGTAAACTGCTGAGTTTTGAAATTATGTCTGCTATAGGGTCTCAGTACCATAGTAACCTTTTGCCACAACTTTATGATAAGGGATTGCTAAACTGAAAGATTCTGTTTAGTGGAGATATGGGAAGGGTTAGACCACAAAGCAAACACAATAATGCAAGAGTCAAATTAAAAATGACATACGTACATCCACACATTATGTATATTACCTAGTGGTGTGTTTGAGCACAAATATCAAAGAAGCCTGCCAAAGTTAGGTAACAAAAACTACAGTATTGTTACTATATTATAGTTTAGTTCATACAAAACTCTGTTATAGCAGTTGACAATTTATTTTAGCAAACAAATACAAAATTGCTCTCTTGACTATCTGAATTACCAATAACTCTTGAACAAACTCAATTACAAAAAAGAATAGTCCAGTGTTATTTTTGTAACATTGATTCAGTCATTCTCAGCTGTAATAATTATAATAATAGGAACTTTTTCTCTTAGCATTTGCCACAAGTATGGAAATACTAGCTATTTGCCTCAAATATCTGAGTCTTGGTAACTTCTGTAGATATAAATTTAACCCATTCACTGGCACAATCACCTATTATACAAGCTCAAGGATGTCGTAATGTGGGGAAAATATTTTCCTAAGGTAGTCGGGCTAAAAATTAACTTGACGTTAGTTAAAAAAATGTTGAGAAATTTTCTGCAACTGAGGCAGTGTATTTCATGTGTGACTACTTTTTTGACGGCAAAAGTGACAGTGAAGGGGTACAAGAGGTATATAGCTACTGTGAGGTATTACTGTCGAGCATAGAGAGTTGGACTTGCTCGCTAAAGCTGTTTCTTCGTGGTTGAGGATACTAATAGTTTTTCAACATGAGAGCTACTAGAGCACTGTAAGTATCTAAGATACAGCAGATATGCAGAGGAGGAAATGGAAGCTCGTGTTCCATGTAAGACAAATAGCTATTTATGCTGTATAATCAGGGGGGGGGAGTAAGAAATAGTTTTCCCTGGAACATAACAGTAAGTTTTATTATACCTAATAACTTTCCTGGGAATATGGCACTAATTTGCTCACAGCTATAAACTTTCTTTTAAAATCTCCCAGCAATGAGTAATAATTTGAGTGAGCTATCTTTGCTCTCTGAATTACATTGGATTTCTTCTATGCATTCAAAGGATTATTCAGCAAGGTTAGAATATTATGAGATGATGGTAATACTAGTTATGTTGAAAGCAAGAAAGTTTGACAAAGTGATGAATGGGTGAGAAATAAGGAGTATGAATAAGAAAATTGCTAGAGAGTTAGGAGCGAGTGCTTGTATAGGACTGGAATTATTAGCGAATTTTTCTTTCATTCTTGATGTTCTTGGCCCAGCTAACAGTCGCGCCTCCCCTGGTGTCATCAGTGAGCAACAGCATTGCCGGTTGAGAAAACTGTCTATTATAACAGTAAATACATATCTAATCATGCACAAACAATTGCTAATATTGCACTTGAATGTATACAGATCACATTGTTACAATATAGTTATCTTTTGGTCACAAAAAAACACTTAGTGGTTTGTTACTAGGCAACCAAATTTGACCACAAATGTTGAACAATACATGTACTTTCACAGTATATATATGCTAGGTACTTTTTGAATTCCTGATTTTATATTAATTTTATCATCTATCCATCTATACATAATATATATATATATATATATAACATATACCTGATTTTGCATCATCCACAACTAATAGTATCTCGCTCGTTTCACTCACTCTATAACAAACACATATCCCCGATATTCAATTGTGTTACTTCTGATAATGTAAATGTTTGCTTCGCTCGCTCGCCAACTAATATATACCTAATAGCAGAAGCCAAAAGCAGTCTGGTTTGTTAAACCCAAATAGGGTATCTATATAATTATATGCTAGTGTGTCTGTAACAATTACTACGATCAACAGTTTGCAGTGTATTCACGAATAATTCATGAGCTGAAACAGTTTGGTAAAGCATCATCATTATATGACTGGGTAAAGTGTCATAGGTGGAGTGTAAATCTACCACACAATGTAGGTAGGTAGTGTTCAGACGTCGAAGGACCAGCTCTCGGGTTGACTCCTTGGGTTGACTCCTTGGGTTGATTCCTCGGGTTGACTCCCATGAGCCGTAGCTAATTGGTAGGTTAGTCGCCTAGCGAACTATCAGTTGGCAATATTTCAAGTTTAATAGAAATGATAATGCGAAGCAACAACTTAAGGAGTGAGGTGACTACATATATACTGGTGAGTAAATATTAGTAGAAATGGGTTTAGAAGTGGAGGAGATTAACATAACAATGTAAAACAATACAACAATTAACATTTAATTGGTTGGTAATTTGAGCTTGCTGAAGGCACTTGCTTCTTCTTAGTGGAGGAACTTCACAAGACTGGCTTGAATAGGTGGACTCCACACTTGTCTGGGATGGCCCAGACAGTCATCACATTCCAGTAGAAAGTTATTAATCGTAACTAAGTGGATGTAATAGTAGACGAGGGAAGGCAGCATATGCTTCTGGAGGAAGGCGAAAGTGAGAGAAGGTGAAAATACAAAAGAGAAGGCTAAAGACGATTAACTGGCAATAGGTGATTCATTGTAAAATGCGGTTGAAATCGGCAAGGTAAGGCCACGTAGATTTAAAAGAGAACAGAAAAGAAGAAAAAAAGCACAATAATGGCTAATTATAACAAAAATGCGGGTTTCACAAAGAAGGCAAAAGTAAGAAAAAGAAGGCCAAACTTTCGCAAAGCTATCTAGGTAGCATGACAGAAATTCTGAAAGGTAAAAAGAGTTGAAGAAAACAAAGGTGGGGGATAGAAAAACTGAGATTGTACAGAAAAAAGAGAGCAGGAGAGAAAAACTTATGTAACCTTAACCAATAGTAGAAATTGATAACTGTGCAAGATAACTTATTCTCATTTTTACTTGCAATATGTTAAGTGCCACTACTCTGTGGCGGGATTTTTGCAGTAAATAATAGTATTTGATTCTCCATAGAGCCTGATTTTTCATCCAATCTTTTCACAACCATATTTCTCCATTAAAAAATAAGACAACATATAAAAGAGCTTTGGCGGTTTGAAAAATTTATTTAAAGAGTTGTGTTTATTGAATCATCAGTCCCTTTTTATCATGGCCACTGCTATAAAATAATGCTAAGTGTTAGGTAAAAAGTAGCAAAATATAAACTACTGCCCCCCCCCCCCTCTGAATACAGCATTGAGCGTTAATAAAAAAAAAGGAGGGTGGTTGGTTTAGTATAATGATAACAGATACTTGTGCATGTCTTTTCATTTGTTTTGGTTTATTGGTATATAGCTTCACATAAAACATGAAAAAATAGCAAGATGCTATACTTTTATTTGCACTCTTCAAATTCACAAGCAGCAAACACACATGCTCCTCTCTGAAGACAGCTTTAAGCTCTCCACTCACAGTTCAAAGTCGCTCAAACAAGCTCTTCACAATCATTTTAAGCAAATTTCTCTAAGCAAAGACCTTCCTAGCTAACAGTTAATGTAGACATCAATTAGTTTGTGATTAAATTACACTACTGGTCCATGCTTCACTAGTTGCATCCCAATGAAACTGGTAAGTACTGTGGGTGTCCGCAGACCCATTATCTTGCTGTAAATGACTGGAAGAGGGAGGAATATCTGTCTCGCAAGACTAAGGCAAAATTCAAGGTTTGGGTGATAGTATGCTAGCTAGACCATCGGTTTCTCTAATATTATTTTCACTAAGAATTTTTATATTGAGTCAGTAAAGTTAATAACTACATACTTGCAAGATGTCTTGAAAGCTCTGGGACAGTCCCAGATTTATCTCTCAGCCACAATCCTGCAATGATATTAAACTCTTTCCCTTGTTCATCTTGGAAATTGAACTTCGTATATGTTTACTTTGCATGATTTGCAAAGACGCTACATAGCTAATCCACCAATGGTAGTTGATAGCATAAAGCTCACATATGCGTCCACTTTTCTAGAAACTTGGTTCAAAATAGAGTGTTTGTTTCTCTCTAAATTTTTTTTCATGAAAGTAGTTACCTCACAATTTTTTATCAGCCATTGGTGACCACTGCCTATTATTGCCAGTTCATTATATTGAATTCTTATGATTTTTTCCCACTAGTATATGGTCCTGAAGTTCAGCCTAGACAGGAACTATTACATAATGATACTTACACTCACTTGGATAAGTAGATACTTTAAAACTATCACGTAATAATTGCTTCCTCGTATTTGATGTGGTTTTGGCTGTGGTTTGGGGGTGTGGCTTAGTGACACTGAATTTGCAATTTTGTAATTGTCAGCTTTCAACGCTTTTTCTAGTAACACATAATAAGGCCATTCGTTGATTATAATAGCTGCTCATCACCGCCCGTATCCAATTAGAGCACTAAATAATAGATAGATAATGAAAGTGAGAAATTTACCACCCACGAAACCTTGAGGGTTGTGGGCTGTACCATCCTGAGCATAGTGAGGGCGATACGAGCAGCCGGAGGGGTTCGACTGGCAATAGGTCTCGAGATTTCGTTGTCTATAGATTTTAAGTAAATAATTATTTTTTTCTCCCTTGGGTAATGTTTCAACTTTTAAATATTAGTAATTATATTTTAAAAATAATTTCTTTTTATTAATGTTACAGATACAGCAATGGGTCGCCATCGTTATTCAGCTCCACACTGGGAAAGTAGCAACAAAAGACTATACAGGTCAACGCTCTGGGAGACTCGTTGCTCATATATCAATCAACATCAATGTTTTTCAAAAACTCAGTATTTGTTAATAGCCATCACAATGATCTGGATTTTCAGAAGGAAAACGAAAACTCAATATTCCAAACCCTGTACAGTAATAAAGCCACGAAAGACAAATAATAAAGTAGAATTGCTATCTCTACCATTGATCTGGTCCATTTGGAATAGTTCAATAAATGTCTCAAAAGAAATTCATTCCAGAACTACTTCACTAAAGGAGAAACTACTATTACTATGTGGAGACGTAGAAGCCAATCCGGGACCATATAATAAAGGTAAATTAACCTCTATTCAATGTGATATGTTAAATGTAATGAACCACAACAACAGCCACTTGAAGGCAATCAATTATATGGTTAAAGTTTCCATTTTTCTTCTTTATGATATTTTTATTATTATTTCAGTTGAAATGTAAATGTTTACCAGAGCTTTAAATTGAATTATATAAAAGGTTGTACTTAACACGTACAACATTGGGGCAGATTAGTAACTAAGAAACATTGCAACATGTAGGAGCACAACTTTAGTAGCAAAATTGCCCACTTCAAATATGTTATAGTTCTGATTAAAGTCAGTTAAATAATAAGATATTAATCATTAGCAATTATTTTTCTTATCTTAATATACAAACCATATTTGCTTAAATTTTTTAACATCTTATCTAAATGATTAACCCTTTCACCGGTAGATTTTTAAAAAGAAAATATGTCAATAGATTTAATAAATCATAACAAATTAAACATTGAAAAAAGTACCTAGCAACCATATATATTCATGTAGCATAATAGTTAGGGATTTTGAAAAACCACATATATGTGGCCTAGCAACAAACCACAAAAATTTAATTAACGTTTCATAATATTTACTGAATTATTTTAATATAAAAGTGATAATATGTTGATTATACAATTATATTTACATCTAGATGATTGAATTATATATTTA
>WLWI01003583.1_pt1 | contig 13290 bp, 10 predicted proteins | sample 6701501 | NCBI WGS metagenome assembly WLWI01 (sample SAMN12718690, study PRJNA515312) | sponge metagenome | isolation source: marine sponge | host: Mycale hentscheli | place: New Zealand: South Island, Marlborough, Capsize Point | collected 2014-11-01
GGGCGGGGGGGGTGAGAGTTGAAGGGGAGGGTTGGAGTGGCAAAGTGAGAGTAGAAGGAAGTTTAGAGCGGGGGGGGGGGGGGGGGGGGGGGGGGGGGGGGGGGGGGGGGGGGAGGAATCAAACTGGGGAAATGTGAAACATTTTCTGACTTACAGTGGGCATGCACAGAATTATGAACTGATTGTATAACTTACTGAAGGCAGTCATAACACAATTTATCAGACAGAATATGCTCTGCTTATGTTATTTTGAGTTCTCCTCAGGTACTACAGCATGTCTTACAATTTTATCCACACTAGCATTTCATATTAGTCTGCAACAGAATGATGTTAGGAAAGAGGACATTAGAAAGGAAGAGAAAAAACCACAACAATAATAATAAATGCATAAATGAATGAAGTAAGCTTGTGAGAATATTTAGAATCGATTCCATACAAGATGGACTTTAAATTGTGCTGAAGTTCTAGTTTTTGTGGTTATTTTTTGCACTCCATATCTTTCTTTTAGTAATTTGGGTCCAGATGTTGTTGAACTAATACCTAGAAGGAAGTGCAGTTTAAAATATACTCGAGAGCATTGGTCGGTCTATTGGGGATGGATATTTAGAGATAATTTAGTAGTACAGTGCTTCCAACTTAAAGAGTGGATTTTTTTAAAACTACTATATAGACCCTCACTACAGTCATTTAACATACACATACCTTTTCTTCATCATCCCAATAATGTTTGCAATAGTAAAACTGCCTGTTTAGAGAATGGAAAATGGACAACAGCACTTTTCTCATTCACTCTAATATATTTTGCGCCATTTTTGTTGACGTCAAGATTTTGCGGTAGTTCGTCATTAAACGTAGCTAGTTAACGAGCTAAGGTCGAACGGTTATTTCCCTGAGTGGTAAGACGGGACTTTCCCTAACTGCAAGCGGCTGTATGGATTCTCATCGTTCTACTAGCAGCAGTAAGCGAAGTCGAAATCAGTCAGAATTGTTGGCTAGTATTACTAACTTGGAGCCAAGCCTATCCAAGAGGTCCTCTTTTTCAAGAGCTGAAGAAAAGCTGAAGGAGTTTAATTCTCCCAAGGCTCCCAGCATTCGGTATTCTGACAACATCCGGGCGATGCAGTTGGAGTCCTACGGGTTGTGCAGCTCCAGATGGGTTGTGCAGCTCCAGACGGCAGCTAAAACGCTGGCCATGATAGGCAGTAGCGCCGTAAAACTTGATACCTAGGGCCTGAGATACAACCGTAGCTAAATCAGCCATACCCGTGCAACAATTAGCGGTAAACTGGCGCCCTTGTGCCTTTAAGACACATATACGCATGCGCTGTTTTGTGACGTCGCGTTTACGTGTACTAAAGGCCCACAACCCGCTCTAAACGTCATCATTTAATGACCCTTACTGTGCGTTGTTGTTTTTTGGTGAAAAACAGCCACAACTCACTTAATTTTCAAGGTATAGCTACCAAAGTTATACATAATAATTTTAAGGCAATTTTACATCATGTGTCAATTTTTTAGAGATATAACTCAATAAATTCAAAAATCCTGGCTTAAACACTTTTTTCTTAAAATTTAAAAATATTTCGAGATTCAAATTTCGTGTGCCCACAAAATCAGGCTCATATGAAACTTCAGGTATTAAAGTATCAGTATACCTAGTTATAGAGATAAGGAAAAATAATTTCTCTTTTTTCAGCTTAAACACTTCCAAATTCACTGTCTTGAAGCTCCCAGTTCCATCACCTATAACCACAAAAATAACTATAAACCCACAAAATTGTTTTGTCTGTATGTTAATATGACATTAATGTATAATAATACAAATTTTTAGCTTTCTATTACACATACTTGAAAATATCGGCTACCAGTATATCGGCTAAATTGCCTAACCTGACGACACTATCCCTCTGTATGAATACCTTGGTTGTAAATGAGAAATTATAGCAGAATTAGCAACCTTAACCAAAAAGCTAAAAAATCCACTCTTTAAGCTGGAAGCACTGTACATACTCAATTGAGTAATAGCTCATAGTGGGTGTGGTTGATTGTCATGTGGTTGAGAGTGGATATAGTGGGTGCGGTGACTCACCAGTGACTAGTTCAAGGATTAAAAAAAAAAAATTTCAATTTTTTTTGTAGCTCTGTCCATCCCTCCTCTCCACTGGCTGCATTGATTGGCAGGGACATTCTCGCTGACCGCAAAGCCAAGTTGGTCCTCACCCACAAACTCATTCTAGTCAGAGTTCCATCCAACCCTTCGGCTGCACACAACCTCCTGGGGTACCTTGCAGGCAGCATTGCCGGCAGAGAGCTACTGGGGAAGTCCCTGCAATCAGTGCTGGAGGTGTGGTCTGATGCCACAGCCATTCGACACATGGACGCACGCCAGCATTTATGGATATCTCGTGTTCTGGTGCTCGGGGTCGTGCTGATGGTTGCTCACAAGGAGTGGGCTGAGAGAAAGACAAGTGAGTGGATGGCTACAGGTCGATGACAGGCGTTTGGATGTGGGAATAAGAAAGGCAGGGAATACAACAAGGATGATCAATTTGTGTATACTTCGGCTAATTTTAACAGTAATAATAGTAATAATAATCATTATCATCATAGTGGTAATTCAGCGAAGCAAGCTAAGTTAACTCGTTAAATAATTTTGTGAGGTATACACACTGTATTTGTATATACATATCTATGTCTTCGATAGTCATAGGCATATGTGAACTAGTGCACTTTCACATGCTCTGAATTTCTATGGCAGTCTTTAATTGTGCTTAAGAGCAAGTTTGCATGTGATACCAGCATTATTGTGTGTACGTGTGTGTGTATGTATGCACGTGTGTGTATATGTGTGTGCGTGTTTGTACATGTGGGTGTATGTTTGTGTGTGTATGTGTGTGTGTGTGTGTACATGTGTGTTTGTGTGTATATGTGTGTGTGTGTGTGTGTGTGTCAGTGTTTGTGAAGGTGTTAATGAGTGGTATTCAAGTGCACGTAGAGTCTCCTCAGCCAGAAGTGAGACACGTTGGCATGGCAGTGGGGCAGATCCTCATGAATCTCCTCCACCCTTCCACCAAGGAGAAAGACCAGCTCAAGTTTGACTACGCATCGAGTCCTGATGTCAATTCCATTGAGAAGCTGGCAAGACCGTTAGAGGAGCAGGAGAGTGAGTTGCGGCTAAGTTGGGCAAGTAACGGTATGGTGGGTGTGGCCAGGGAACGTGGCTCTAATGTGGATGAAGATGGGCCAGCTACTGAAGTTGGTCCGAGGAAATTATCTCGTGATTCCGCGGAATCTGGTTCGTCATCTGACGAGGATTTGGAGGATAAGCGATCCTCTACGAGGGATTTTGGGGAGGGATTCGTGCACGCAGTGGATTGTTCTGATACGGACAGTGATGACGACCTTGAACCTTACGCCATGGATGATGATCCAGAGGTGTCTGAGTATGCCCCTCCTCGTTATCTTCGCTCTCTCATGCAAGGTATGTGTGTGTGAGTTAAGTTTTGTTCAGTCATGCGTCTTCACCCACTCTGACCCAACCTTTAACCCCCCACTTATTTCTTTAGATACACTCCAGGTAATAATTAGATATCGATATCTATTTAATTAATAAAACTCGGAGCATATTCCCAATGTGGCCTGTGCTGCTGCTTCTTGTATCTAAGTTAATCTAATTATCATCCTTGGTACAAGCTCTGTTGGCAGAAGGTGATAATGATTAGCAATGCTGAGTTGTGGGACGTGACCTCTGTCTGGACCTCACTCCACAAGTTGGTATTGCCATGCCATCTCTGAACGACCCTGGAGACGGCCCTGGAGACTGGCAGACTTCAGACTCCGGTGATTCAATCTTAGATGAGCTGATTCTTTCCTTTTCCCAATACGGAGGATTGGTTGGCACGCACTAGATGGCTCGTTAAAATTTGGATTTAACAAACACAAAGTCTAAAGAAATTCAGCTAGGAAAGAGTTCTTGTCTTTTCTAAGAAACTTAGCAAATTCTTATAACTATGCCAGAGCAAGGGGTAGAATCATGAATTAATAAGTAATGACTTTCATAGCATTTAATAAGGGCACTTCAATTATTTAGTTTCAATTCTTGTGGGTCGTATAAGATGCCGCATAACGTCACTATTAGTTTCTCGGTAGTTTATTTAGAGATTACGCGAATTGCTTAGCGTTTGAGTTTTGCTTAGGTTGTATGTATGTGTGTTAGTACGGTTTCAGGTTTTGAGGAACCGCTGGGATAGTTGTCAGTCGTAGTATGGTCCGTACGTTGATAGGTGGTTGAAGGAGAGTTTGTGATAGTGTTAGTCCTGTCCATCACACTCTTACCGTCACATGACTGACTGTTCAACCTTTGCTGTCAATTGTCCGTGGGTCTTGTAAGTGCTGGACTGAGCACGTGTGAGGGGGCGTGATGAGACCAACTCTTGGACCGGGTGCAGAAAGAGTTGCCACCTTGCTCAATGCCATCAAGATCATGGAGCAATGACACCTTGTGGGCAAATGTTCATTCTGAACTATAACTCTGGTTGTGTAGTATTGTGCTCTATTTCAGTCCTTGACAAATGGCAAGGCAGTGATTTAGGGGTGTAGAATCACCATTCTCAATTTGGGCAAGTTTTGTAATGCTCATCTTTCGAATTAACACTTGGCTTTAAAATTCCTATTTTCCATACTTTTTAGGGCAACCCTAAAATATTTTTTTCAACTATTATGAAATATTTTTTTACAACTTATATTTACTGTGCTATGACTCTGTGTGTGTGTGTGTGCGTGCGTGCACGTGTGTGTGTGTATGGTATGTATTTCAGATCTCTTATCTACCAAAGAACCTCGGAAGATAGAAGTGGCTCTCAAGGTGGCCGAAGATTTGGTGCGGTCGAAACCTTCAGACCTCAGGGAGGTGAGTGAATGAACAAAGTGAGGGTGATCATTAATTAAAGATTCTATTGACATAGCTTGAAGCCATGTTTTCACAATTATCATATTCAAATAAGGTCAAATATTTATTTTCTTATTCTTCCTTGTGTTATATGGCAGGCAGCCTGCAGGTAGGGCATGTTGTGTCTCTTACTGAGGCTTCACATCCTTCCTTTCTAGATAGTGTTTAACTCCAAGATTGGGAGGGAAGTAGTTTGGTCAACAAATCTTCTAAATATTTTTTTTAAAAAATTATTTTTTTTAATCCTCAGTTGTAAAATACTGTGTGAGTATAAAACTTAGTTAGTGATAGCAGTAAACTTTAAAATGTGGTAAAGCATCATCAATCGTCATACTTTTGACAGACTTTAGTATCTGTATACTTGGCCAAGTCTCATTTGCATTAAAAGGTGTGTTCATAGTGTGTGTGTGTGTGTGTGTGTGTGTGTGTGTGTATCCTTGTGTATCCAGGTGTGTGTAGAGCTTGTCAAGATCCTCTTGCATCTCTCTGATGACTATTGCTTGGAAGACTTCAGTCACTGTAGAAATGGTGCCATGGTCGCACTGACTGTCCTCTGTCCTGATTTGGTGACACCTTACCTAACCAAAGAATTCTATGCTCCGAACTATACACTGAGGCATAGAATGGATGTCTTGGAGGTGTGTAGGTGTGTGTGTATGTGTGTGCAAGCTGGGGTTCGATGACCCACATTATGTCAGCATAATTTTTGGCATAATAAGTTAATTAAGCATGAATAGCAAGAACCCCACCCACCACACAGTGGCACTTGATGTACTAACTTTAAAAAATTATGAATGCAGTAACATTCCTCTCTGCTTAGTTTAGTTATATCAGTTTCTCTCACCTGGTCCATTTCTTCTTGGGTCGTTTCAGCTCTTCTTAACCTTTCCTCTGTTCAGGTCTTTCTTCTTGAGTCATGAATTCCCTTCTCCTTTTGTCTGTCTCTCCTGCTTCTCAGGCTCTCTGACCTTCTATCCAGTATGGTTGACTTAGGCTTTGTGAATCTTTTTGCCTTCTCCATCAATTCCTCACCGGTTTCACCTTTTAGCTACAATTAGTTGTCATTTCTAATTGCCTTTTGTTTCCTTAATCGCCTTCTACAGAATGTGATAACGTTTTACCCATTCAGTTTGAGGCGGAACTGTACTAACTGGGCTCAGCTCATGAATTATCTATGGATATACACCTGACACACACAAATGTATTATTAATATGCTTGTGTGTCAGTAACGACGACTGTGTGTGTTCATGAATAATTCATGAGCTTACAGTTTGTTATAGCATTGTCATTACGAGAATGGGTACAGTGTCATCACGTTCAGTAGAAAGTGATTAATTGTAACTAAAAAGCGGGTGTAATAGATGAAGGAAGGCGGCGTGTGTTTCACAGAGGGAGGCGAAAGAGAAGGCAAAAGGAGACTAAAAAGTGGGTGGAATCAATGAGTAAAGGTGGTGTCATTTTCGAAAAAGTAGGTGAAAGTATGAAAAAGGAGGCAAAACTTTCGCAATGCTTAAGTCCACAATCATGATAGTAGGACAGAGATTCAGAAGCTGGAGAGGTAGAAAAAGGGAAAGGGTCTCCATACTCAAGAAGAAAGAGCTGAAGAAAGGAAAGGTGGGGGACAAGAAAAGCTGAGATAGTTTAGAAAAAAGCGAGCAGGAGAGGGAAACTTATGTAATGGTAGAGAATGATAACTGAGCAAGATAACTTGTGCTACTGCATTCTTATTTTGCAATACGTCGAGCGCTACTGTGTGGTGGGGTACTTGCTAGTATTATAGATCAGATATAAGTTTTTTATAATTAAAAACAAATGGCTCTAGTAGACCCTTCAACATGTAATGGTGCCTTTTTTTCTCTAACAAATACTGCTTTTTAGGCTATCCCCTCAGTTTCTTCTGGTACTAAAAAAAATAAGCAAGTCTTATCTTAGAAAATGTGTAGCTAATGCCTGTTTTTAAGGGCTCAAAAAGCTGCTGCAAGATTTACCATGGTATTGAAGACCCTTTACCAGATTATTTTCGAAAGCTCTGTGCCAGTTTTAGTAGTTGAGAACTTAATTGTTCAGAGCTACTGTTACTTAATTCGACAAAAGATTCCGGTTAGAGTATTTTGTAGTACAAATAGCTACAATTAATTGCTAACATCTACATACAGTGTACTTTTAGAAATGAAACTACTGAACTCCATAATGGTCCAGTTTTGCTGACAACTGTCCATATGTATTCTTGGGAGGCCACACCCACTTATATGGGTGTGTCCCGTTGTTATAATTGTCAAATTAACCCAAAATAGCCGAAAACATGCATTTGTGAGAGCATCAAGGAGGGTTATAGGTGGCAAAGCCATCCATATGGGACGTACCAGTCATGTGACTACAAACACGAAAGGCTGGCACTGCTATTCAACCACAAGGAGGGTTTCCTGCAGTGAAAGTTTCAAATTAAATATATTGAAATCCCATGGAACTTTATTGTCCCATGGGATGAATGATGGTCGTTGCAGGACAACACTCTTAAAATTGTATAACAAAGACAACAATGGTGTTAAGGTAAAGAACTATTAAGTTACTGGTTACATTTGGTAAGCATGAGTTAACAACTTGTCATTCCAAACAGTATCGTTCAGGTTGGAAAATCTTCCCGGCAACACTGAAGAGCCTCTCCACAGGAGCTGAAGATGCTGGAATGTGAAAGTAGTTGGGAGTTAATTCTGCCTATTCAGGATACTTAGACACAGTTGCCATCCAATAGTCAGTAGGGTCACTATCCTGTGACAAGCTAGGAGCCTGCAAATAATCTTCTAACTTAACTTCAACATCGCTATCCTGTGACAAGCTAGGAGCCTGCAAATAATCTTCTAACTTAACTTCAACATCGCTATCCTGTGACAAGCTAGGAGCCTGCAAATAATCTTCTAACTTAACTTCAACATCGCTTGGTGTGGTGGAAATAGTTGTAGTGCTGGATTCTCCAATGATGGTGTCAAAAAAAAACAACTTATACACATTTTTTCTCTCTCTCAGAGGTTTCTCTTCAACTTGTACCTGAGACTGACTGTCTTGTGCATCACCAGGTAAAGCAGGTATATTCTTTCTCACTTGCTTTATTGTAGTAGTCTGAATATCTTTAATCTTGTGATATTCATTGGTTGAGTCTAAATCTGGGATTCAATACTGATGTACTAGAAGATAAACAATGTAATCCTCATATTAGGCAGTCTAGTTGAAACTGATGCTTTCCCAGTTTGGAAGTATCTCACTTGCTTAAATCACCCAGAGTTGTCTTCAATACTTTCACACATGGTCTACCATACTGCTGGTGACTATGTGTAGTTGTTTCAAAAGGTGCCAAGATCTCTACCAAGTCTTCTATAATTTTCCTCTCATATAGAAAGTGTATGTTGTGTATTAATGGAATTCAACTTATCAGCAGGAATTTTGAGAATTGACTTAATCATAAGTAGCAGTGACTTCCACCTGGTAACTAGCAGTTTGCAGTCGTTTCTCAGATTCCAATATTTCAGAACTATGCCCAGACTTATTACCATGAGAAACTAATGGAGATACTTTACCCAACACCTTCGCACTAGGAGCTTGCTCTAAGCCATCTTGTAAGACCAACTGCAGGGCATGGGCAAAGCATCAAGTACGCTCATGATGATAATGTGCTGCATCATTGTTGACCCAAACATCCATGTCTGCCACAAGATGCACTTGAGTCTTTAAAACTTACTGTTAGACTCAACACTGTGCAGTAATTCTTTAGAACTTCTTGTTTTTTCAAGTCGCAAAATGTTATGGCAAATAGTTACTATGATATAGAAACCCTTTACCAGATGAAATTTAAAAACTCTGCCTTTTTTTTAGTGGCTGTGAGTGCTTGTTGTCAAAAGCTACTGGTAATTCAGATAGTCAGAGACTACAGAAAATACCAGTACTCAGGGAATCGAGGTAAGAAAGTAGTTCCGTATGTTAGCTAAAGTATAAAATGGTCACAACGGCTATGTACTTATACTTTTAGAAATGGGCTGATAGATGCTTTTGAAGTTGTTTCGTTTGTGCCAGGCTCGCTTGCCCTTTGTGCTCAAGCACATCACTAGTTTACTCTTTACTCCTTTGGCACTGCCTGGCTGTGTGACACCAAGATGTGCACCTCAACACCTGCTCGAACATGCAGGTACCAGCATCGGGCTGTGATCTGAACTTGTAATCACGGGGTAGCGAGTAAAATTGCCGTACACTGGAGTCCCACCCCCTCTGTCCTGTTGCTCCCTCAGTTTCTCCACACTCTGCCAGGTTTTGTTGTTGTAGTTTGTTTGTTTTTGGTTTGTTTTATTTTGTTTTGTTTTGTTTCCCCCCTCCCCCGCTATTCTCCTATTTTCCCCAGGATTATTCACTTTCTACCTTTTTTCTCAGTCACTTTTTCTGAGTGTGAAGTAAAGGCACTAGTTCAATTAGACGAGTCTGGTAGTAGTTATTTTTACAATTTTCAAAAATTTGCACTAAACATTGTGCACATGTACCATCCAGCTTTTTTTTCCTTTTTTTCCTTGAACTAGTGCCTCCAGCAAGACAACGGTGTGCTTGGCGGGGATGGTGTATAAAAGTGAAGTTCTGATATGAGAGAAGGATAAAACACTGTATATGAACCATTATTCCAAACTGTGGGCAGTGGGAAGGGAAACTGTGAAAGAAAGCAATCACCTCCAATAACAGCAGCTACCTGAATCTAACACTGACATGATTGTTTTGATGCAGCTGCATCTGGTCAGCATTCAGTTGGTTCCCAATCAGGTAGCTTGAGGAAACTCTCCTTAGCCACTATTAGCCTCAATTGATTATTGTTGTTGTCTTTGTTATTGTTTGGTTTTAAAGAAAAAAAACTTGAAGAAATATAGCATGAAACGAAGAATCGATGATTGATTTGCTATAAATACAAAGACTATTATAACTAATATATAACATTCAACCTTGTGGGGCTGAAGGAGTAAGAAGCAAGATAACCTTCATTCCGGAAGGAAAAAAGCAGAATGTGTGACAAGCTCTAGTCCATAAATTTGTAATTTTAGTATCCTGATGTACGGTACACAAAAGGTGACAGATTCCACTGATGGTATTTCCAATAAGTACAAAATATGTTTGTTATCATGACTACATGTTGTTATGTCACTGTTGGTGAAACCTAATTGTTGTTGTTGTTGTTGTTGTTTCCAATTCAGGTAATTTCTACTTCTGCTCTTGAGCTATCCAACCCCGCCCCCTCATCATCTGCCCACTCTCCTTCTTCCTCGTCTATTAATTCTACCCAAGCTTTCTCTCCGTGGCCCACCAGAAAGCCTTGGGAGGAGATTATAGAACAGAGGCTGAAAAGCAAAACTAGAATTATATCTAAGGTTTGTGTGTGTGTGTGCATGCGTGTGTGTATGATGTGTGTGCACTCATGTTTGAATTAGATTGCTATACTTCCTCTGTTTGTCGCTATCAGTGGCCATTGCCTATTTCCAGGTTCCAATTCCTGGAAGTGTTGCCGTTGTAATTGAATTTGCTGGGAACAAAAGAGTTGGAATTGACATTGATATAATTGTTTCAATGAGCTGGAAGGTATAAAGTTACACGAATTGCGTGGTTATATCTCAAAGCATTAGATGGCTGTTGGGCATGGAATTCCTACTCTGTTGGGCATGGAATTCCTACTCTGTCAGAGCCTGTTCCTCTTGCAAGCAAGCACTACAACTTCCTCTTCCTTTTAATCGAAACATTAGACACAAGTGCTTGGAAACTCACTGGTACCGTAACAAGATAGTTTTGCCAATGTCAATCCACATGTTTATTGGTTTACAGTAATGTTTTTGTCTCAACCACAGTTCTGATTAAAAAAGTTATATTGTTATAATAGGAGTTTGTTTGTTTTTCTCAATAACACCCAATATTATTTAATTAAAACTTAACCCCCGACGTTTCAACTTCTGTTATAGAGTTGTTATTTTTTAATTTGTTACCTTTGGTGGGTGGCACTTTTGTTTTTCTCAGCATCTAAACTTCCTGCAAGTGGCAGAAGTCATCAGGCGGCAGTTTGTGCAGTCTTGTCAGTTAGTGATTGGAGCACATTGTGGTAGGAGGATAGAGTGAGGTGTACACTGATGTAGTCAGTCACTGTGAAATATAGCTCATGACATGAACTTGTACTTGAACTGTGGACTGGCATGTTGCTGACAAGGACTCCGTGTGAGGAGAGAGTATAATGACAATAATTGGTCAACTCGTATGTAGGAGGAGGAGGTGTGGAAGGTGCTTATTGTGTCGAGGTGTCTTGAGAATTTCTAAAATTTCGTCATTTCTAAATTTCTTTCTCAGCCTTCTTTTACCCATTAGATATAGAAGGAGGTGTTATAATTTCTAAGTTCTATGTAGTTTTCTTGAAGCCCGAGTATGAAGCAGTACACTGAAGTGGAAGGCATTGAAGTTGAACTGGACTTGCCTTGTAATGGTTGCTGAAGAAGAGTATTGCTGTCTTTTAGTGGCTCTTTTATAGTCTGAAGCAGCACTATTAGGAGGTTGTCAATGGTGGGCGTGCTCCAAAGTTAGCCAGACTGGAAGTATTTACCAAACATTTTGTCCGTTTCATTACTGTCCCATGTGATAGGAATATGCCACATGTGTAGACTTGTACTCAAATCCAGTGTTATCAGAACTCTATTTCTAATGTCTAGCTGTTCCTATATCATCTCTAGCTTAGTAGTTTGTCTAGTCAGGCTACAAGCTAGGGATTAGTCCTTCATTGTTCTGGATCAGTTATGGAGAGAAAGAGAGAGAAAAGACTTGCTAGCACATGAAGGGTAGAGTTAAAAAACAATGTCAGCAAGACACAGCACGGCCAACACTTGGAAGTCCTATTTATTGTCACACAACTGAAGAAACGTTCACTTATGGGCATGACTTTATTATTGAATGCATTATATCTTGCCTTGTTTGCTTTAATTGTTTACCAGTTTTTTTTGGTTTTGTTTTTAATGTCATAATGTTAATATTAATGTAATTACCCCAGGGGCCACGGCAACCAGCTCCCCATCCAGTGGCCAACAGATTTGCTGGCGTAGCTCCTCTGTTCTTCTTCCCCCTGATGGACCAGTATGACAGGCCCATGAACACGCTTGACCTATTGGGCCAGGACTCCCTCGTCCTGGGAAACCTGCTCTACACACTCGGCACTGTCATGTACGCCTCCGCCAACCTGCCCATAGTGGTTGCCATGGCAGCCACATTTCTAGACTTCTTGTGGTCAATGCGCTACCATCATGATGCGTAAGTAGTAAGGTTTAGTAGCATGGGTGTAAGTAGTAAGGTTTAGTAGCACGGGTGTAGGTAGTTGTATGGTTTTAGTGGCACAGTATAAGTAGTAAGGTTTAGTAGCACGAGTTTGAGTAGTAAGGTTTAGTAGCGCGGGTGTAAGCAAGTAGTAAGGTTTAGTAGCGCGGGTGTAAGCAAGTAGTAAGGTTTAGTAGCGCGGGTGTAAGCAAGTAGTAAGGTTTAGTAGCGCGGGTGTAAGCAAGTAGTAAGGTTTAGTGAACTCTGCTAAACAGTTGGTGTAAACTTACAATAATAGAAAGATAAGAATACCTTTTGTGACTAGGCATAGCTCTGCCATAACAACAAGTTTCTTGAGGACATATTCTAAGTATAAAATTATTATATATCATTAATTTTGATGATGGCTGTAGTAAAATAGTTGAAACGTTTGATCAATTTACTACAGGACTAGTGGGATTTTATAGAGTAAAAATATCCCCCCCCCCCTTTTTTTTTCCCTCTGCTCTAATGGTATCATGGCAACAAATAACTATTTAAGAGAATCCTTATTCAGTTGCATAGGTATCATTGGCAGAGGGCATTGATTGGTACACTCGGAGTGCTTGTTCATCTGATAGTATATCACCCAACACTGCCATCAGTGTTGTCAGCATGCTGTCTCTCTCTCTTCTTTACACTGTGGAATTAGGCGTGTCTAGCCTGTGTGGATTCCAACCCAATTCTTAGACCAAGCTTATATTGTTTGTGAGTGTGTACACGTGTGCGCTGTATTATAGCTCTCCCTCCAACTTGACGTAGAGAAAGTCTCAACAAAATCTCGGCTCCTGGATCCCCCAAGTTGTAATCCCTGGATTGTGCTGTCACAAAACAGTCACTATTTTTACTGTTTTTTTTTTGTTTGTTTGTTGTTTTGTTTTTGTTGTTCCCCCCCCCCCCCCCCCCCCCCCTTTCTTTTTTTTTTTTTTTCTTTCTCTCTCTCTCTTTTCCCCCCCCCACCCCCCCTTTTTTTTTCTTTTTATATCTCCCTGTTCTT
>WLWI01003584.1_pt1 | contig 13290 bp, 13 predicted proteins | sample 6701501 | NCBI WGS metagenome assembly WLWI01 (sample SAMN12718690, study PRJNA515312) | sponge metagenome | isolation source: marine sponge | host: Mycale hentscheli | place: New Zealand: South Island, Marlborough, Capsize Point | collected 2014-11-01
CCAGAAACAAAACAGCGCGGACTACAACACACCCGGCCAGCACAAAAAAACAACACCCACCCCCCCCCCCCCCCCCCCCCCCCCCTGAATCCGTCCCTGCACCTTTGTGACGTCACCGCAACAGACTCTAAATAAACACAACCTAGTGAGTTAAACACAGCCTGGTAAGCTAAACACCGCTTGGTAAGGCTGAACACCCCCCTAATGAGCTAAACACTTACCAACACCGCCTGGTAAGCAAGCACCCCTGGTGAGCTAAACACTGCCATGGGTGAGTGAAACATCGCCTGGTGAGCTAAACACCGCCTCGTGAGTTAAACACCTCTTGGTAAGCTGAACACCGCTTGGTAAAGCTGAACTCCGCCTACTAACCTAAACACCGCCTGGCAATCTAAACACCGCCTGGCAGGCTAAACGCCGCCTGCTAAGCTAAGCACCACCTAGTGAGCTAAACACCGCATGGTAGGTTCAACACTGCCTGGTAAGCTAAACACATCGCCCGCCTGGTAAGCTTAGCACGCCTAGTGAGCTAAACACCGCCTGGTAGGCTAAACACCGCATTGTGAGCTAAACATCGCTAAATAATTTTGACACAAACGGCACTTCATAGTTTGTGACCACGCCTCCCACAATCACACTTTACGACATTTCAGCTCTACTGCAAAAGCGATAAAAACTATCCCCCGTTGCGATGCGAGGGTGCAAATTCTACGCGAGTCATGAAGCTGGCGTTTGGAGTTACCGTCCTGGTTTGGCTATTGGCTGGCTTGGACGCAGTATTTCCGAATTCGTTGAGGCTTAGCGTTGAAGCAGACATTCCAGGCAATATTGTTAACTTTCGATGTATCGGTGCTGTCCAAGGCTGTTCTGGTTTACCACCTGCAACGGGTACACCTCCCCGATGTATCGGTGCTGTCCAAGGCTGTTCTGGTGAACCACCTGCAACGGGTACACCTCCCCGACCGCCTTGCTGCTACTTCAAACTAAACTTTTCAAGAGGAGCAACTCCTATGAGAGTAGATAGTATTGATTATGACGGAGGGGGAATGAACTTAAACTACACATTATCACCTTCTACAGAAGCAATTTTTTTTTGCGAATGTGAGACTGCAAATGGTACCATCTCTACTAAAGGAGTTTATTATGCAGGCGAGTAAATACTAAGATTCACTGAACTACTGGGGCTTTAAGAAAGTTTGTTTCTAGTTTGTGTGTTTGCTATGCTCTTGCAATTGAAATTGATCTTTTCTATACACAGCTATTCAAGATCAGAATAAAGTAGAGTCACTGGATGTATATAGAAACAAGCAAGTTAACCTGAAATGTCCATTCTTGCTTGGAAACCTCCATATGACAGCCAAACCATATGAGATATGCTGGAGGAATTCTACCTGTTCAGATGGTAGTGAATGCTGCTTAAAAAATAACTCGAAGTTATCAGTTTCAGATAGAAATTTGACTATAATTGAAGTATTAAATAATCAAATATATTCCTGCAGTCTTTATTTGGAGAGATGTGAATACTGTAGGACAAATTTGTTTGGAAATGTTTCATATGAAATCAATGTATTTGGTGAGTTGCTTGAATATAACAATACGGTCCTTACTGAGAAAATTGTATATATATATATATATATATATATAATAGTATGTATGTACAGGGGGAGGGAGACCTATGGGATTTCCCACCCCAAGCCAAAGTTTCCCCCACCTCCAAAGAATTTGCCAATTGAATTGCTTAATCAGCTACAAATTATAATAGCAACAAAAGCATGATCCAGTGATTACTGTTTGAATTTCTCTTGTATAGTAAAATAATTTTTTGGAGACCTTCAATGGCAATTCTTTAGTCATGCCAAGTTCAGTTATGTTAGCTGATTTCGTTTTTAACCGATCAGTTGGCTGCAGCTATTCAAACTGAAAGCATTTATTATTATTACTTATAGTAATGTCTAAAAAATAATTCCGCTGAAGACAGCTAACTTTTTAGCTATTCTAAGATCTCTTGATGCCCTTGTAGCTACTTCTCCTGTGACTTTTACTCCATAGTTTTTTTTCCATTTCTTGAAAAAAGTTCTTTTGAGAAATAGCCCTCTGCTCTTATGCTTAATTTGATTAGTTGTTTTTGTTGTTTGCTGTTTTTTTGTTTTTTTTTGCAAATAAGCCTCAAAATTCTGTTGATTGAATAATTCTTGATTTTATCGGTTATGACCCCCATGCTGTAATATTACAGGCTAGGGCATTAAAAGCATTAAGGCCACAGCTAGTATAGGCAGTTATAAGTATTGGTCTTGATATTTTGATATTTGATCTTAACAGTTGTTTAGAAAAAATTTTTTTTTTGCATATTATTAATAAGTTGATCTGTAATTTTACAATTGAGATAGAATAGTTTAACAAGTCTAATATATTTAGATGTTGTAGAGAGTGCTAATACTTCTGTTGTAAACCAAGAGGTTGCGGTTTTAGAAGGAAACGATGTCAACATTAACTGTACCTCCATTGGAGGTCCAACACCCACTGTAAGATGGACATTTAATAATTCTAATACATTCAGTCGGACTGATGTGGTCACACACCCTCAACGTGGAAGTGATAGAAATGTAACATTAGGAAGAGTCATATCTACTCTACATATAGTCAATGCTCAATACCCAGCAAATGATGGAGTGTATATATGTATTGGAAGTAATAACTTCAACTCTACTAATGCCAGTGTCACCGTACAAGTACAAGGTATAGAGCTGATATGTGTTCGTGTATAGAGTAGCTCAACAAATTTCTAGCATTTAATCATCGACCATTCTTAAGCAAAAAGAAATGGGTAAAAGAAAACTTGAATGCTAGGAGTATAGTAGGATTACCACGACATTTAGCTTAATTTAGAAGTTTTCATTCAGCCAAATTGACGGGCCCACGTTCTCCGATGTTTGAAAAAAAAATCGATTTAATGTTATCACACTTTGTTTTTATACATAGAGGCAGCATTACACTTACTTTCGAAAATTTTTTGAACCATATGGACAAATTGCGTATTTTTAATTGTATGAAAATTGAGATAGAAAATTCTATTTTGACTGAGAATTTTCAGGGCATCTAGCGGCCCAGTTTTTTTGTCTACAAACTTCTAACACTCAGAATAGAAAGTATGAAGCCTGCAGAGAGTGTCACAGCTGTTTGGAAGTATATGAATAAAAGTTTTCCAACCAAACATTGCGAGTAAGTGACCAGTCTTGTTTCTCGGAGTCTACTCAAAATCTGCTGTAAAATGAACTGATTCCTGTTCTTTTTCAGGCTCTTAGAAGTGTTTTATTGTTATATAGCTATAATTACATACTTTAGATGTCTGGCTGGTTTGTTTAAGGTTGTTTGTGGTTGCTTTGCCAAATTCAACTTCTACAAGATGCCCAAGTTCTTAAGAAAGTCAGAATCGAAATAGTTTATCTTGGCAAGTGCTTTCTCCTAGTAGTACTTGCTGGCGGGCAGAAATAAAATAGCTAGGGGGAAAAACAGAAGTAAGTTTAATATGCCTTCACAACCATGGATATTCTGCGGGGACCAAAGGGTGTGTTGGCACCCTTAAAAGCCCTTGCAACCATGATAGAATTATCATATAACAATTGGTCATACTAGCAAGTGCCCCCATCACACAGTGGCTCACTTGACGTATGCACAGTAAGAAAGTAGTAGCATAAGTTATTTTTATTCATTTTTATCATTCTCTACTATTGGTTAAGGTTACATAATTTTCCCTTTCCTGCTCTCTCTTTACCTGAACTATCTCAGTTTTCTTATCCTCCACTTTTCCTTTTTTCAGCTCTCTCTTCTTAAATCTGGAGTCCATTCTTTACCTTTGTCTACCTATCTTGCTTCTGAATCTCTCTGTACTTCTATCATGATTCTGGACTTATGATTAGCGAAATGTTTCCTCCTTTTTTGTACTTTTACCTTTCTTTTGGAGCTTATGCCGCTTTTACTCTGCAAGTTTACTATGCCGCCTTACCTCGCCAATTACACCCGCTTTTTAATCGCCTTTTTCCCTTCACCTTTGTACTTTTGCCCTCCTGTATGAAACCTGTGCCACCTTCGCTCGTCTATTTCACCCGCTTTTAGTGTACAATTAATCACTTACAACTGAATGGTACGACTCTTTTACCTACTCAAGGTATGACAACGCTTTATCCAACTGTTTAAACTCATGAACTATTCATGAATACATGGTCATCGTTGTTACTGACGCACAAGCATATTATTATAATATAGTTGTATTGTACATTGTGGCTTCTAGCCAGCTTGCTGACTTTGCAGTTCCAGTGAGTTACTCTGAAAGCATAATCAATGTTAATTTGGCAATTTGGCCACTCTTTACAAAATGTAATACATTTTTATGTTCTCGTAACCAAAATGTAATTTTATCTTCTATTTTGTTACATGTTAGCATATTGTCATTGTATATAAGCATAGTTCCAACTTCTAATATATAAACATAGTTAATATATCAATGAACTATTTGTATTTTTACAGTTTTACCTCGGGTGATGTTAGAAGTCATGGATCGATCTAGAGTTAGATTAGGTGAAGCTGTGACTCTTACTTGTACTGTAGTAAGAGGTAATCCTCCAAGTTATTCCTTTCAATGGTATCACAATGGAATGCCAACTAGTTCCACATCAGAAACATCAACTACCTCCACTTTGGTGATAGATTCAGTAATGGCGTCCAACACTGGCACATATGAGTGTAATGTAACAAATGAGGCTGGTACTAAGTCACAAAGTGTTGATATATCTATTGGACGTAAGTAGTAGTCTTTATACTAAAAATATTATTACACCAAATATCACTTGATCAAGTCCAGATGGGATATTATTAGTACCAGGCCGAAATAAAGCTTCAATGGCGAATAGCACATAAATGGGTACATTTGCAGTAACTAATATTATATCACTGGATCATATTTTTGGCCACATTTAGTGCTCGTGCTGATGTAGAGAACATTAGCTTTGAATAAAGTGAGAGTTGGCTAAACCACATAAAAAATCATTTATATCATTGTAAGCTGTATTTCATCCATTCACTTTCCTTGCCTTTCTTTCAAATATCATGAGTACAAAGTGCTATGTGTCCCTTTAAACTATTAGCAGTTCATACATAGCATAGACATGGGTAAATTATGTATGTATTTAAAACATTTAGCTTGTTTTGCATATATTTCACTAGAACCTCCTGAAGTCTCACTGCCATATAGCAGCACAGTTGTCCTGAGTAATTCTGTGGTAACACTAGTTTGTAATGCTACACAAGGAGACAATCATATCACTTTTATGTGGACTGGACCTGATGGCAATATGTTAGATATGATGATGATTTCCAGTAATAACTACTCTAGTGAAGTTACCATTTCAACTGCTGAAGCATCAGTCTTTGGAAGTTATACTTGTTTGGCTACAAATTCCTTTGGATCTTCCAATGGAAGTCTGACATTATTTCAAGCAAGTAAGAAAAGATTATTATACTTGTACACCTGATTTTTTTTTTTAATGAGGATGTTCTTTATTTTATACTTATCAATGACAATTTTTGGGAGTTGTTTCATCAATAAGTGTTTACTGTTGTAGCTGATGTCTATGTAAAATGTACACCGAATATACAATTTTCCCAGGAGGGGTGATCTTTGAGTTCTTTGTCAATGTTACTAATGGGAACACTGTATATGCTAACAACAGCATTATTTAATACCTGAGGCCATTAGCCACTGTTTCAATTTGTATCTGATATCACTGAGGAAAGTCCACGGACCGAAAATTGTTTACATTTATAGCGTATTTCAGTTCTAAAAATCATACTATTTCATTATTAAAAAGACACTATAGTAAATAAATACAATGCTAAGTTATATTATAATATCACTCTGTATAAGGAATACTTCTATCTATTCTCAAATATTGCATTAAATCTGTATATTAAATGAGGACTAATGTGGCACGCAAATGCACACTCATTGACTATTAATACCATTTCCATTATTGCTACCTTTACTAATCATAATGGCAGCAATAATGCCTTCAGTCAATATCTCGCTTCAACTACAACAAACTCTGTATGTGTGTGTTAGATGGAGTATTCATGAGTTCTTCACCACAACTTTCTCCAACCAGCACAAAGTTGTACACAAGATCCGTGACAACTGTTGCAGCTTCTGTGTCAGTCACCGTAGTGATGATAGTGATCATCTCACTTGTAGCCAGTACAGTTTTTTTCGCATACAAATGCAAACGTAAGAAAGGGCTAAATATGAGGTAAGTTTCCTAATGATTTGTTTTTGAAAATATACATGACTAAGGCATTTTTTTTGTCCAGGAAACATCCTGATATAGGAGATATTATCTACCAATCCAATGATGTTAAATGTTCAAGCGACAACCCTCCCTCTCTCCCTCCCTCTTTCCCTCCCTCTCTCCCTCCCTCTCTCCCTCTCTCTGGAGCTTTGTTTCAGCTGATCTATGAAGATATAGCAAGTAGTTCTGCTCTAAGTGATGCATTGATCCCCTTTCAATCATTATCTCTGACAAAAAAAATTGGACAAGGTATATTAGTTTTGTAGTATTACACATACATTTATTTTACTCGCTGGTAATAATCCATAGGAGCATTTGGAACCGTTTTTAAAGGAGTTCTAAAATATCATGAGAAAGAAATAATTGAAATTGAAGTTGCTGTTAAAACAATAAAAAGTAAGTTTACAGTTGTTTCCTTTCACACCTACATATCTCTTATTATAATAATAGCCAATTTTTCTCTTTCTAACAGCCAATGATAACTTAATTAACAATACTGGCAGTTAGAAAGAGAAAAATATGTTATTATTATAATTATTTCAGCCAAGAATGACTGAATCATTTCTGTTATTTAATTACGCAATTATTCATTTTCAGTTAATCCATCATTCATCATTTGTGCAATGTGCAAGAATTTATTAGCATCTCTGTCTATTGTTGTTGGCAATCATCATTGACATCTATCACCACAGAAAAAAAAGGATTGTTGCCAATATTGTTCAATTGTATGAACACTAACTAATACGGTTGAACCTCTGATAGTGAAATCAATAAGTTAAATTTCCTATATATTATTGTGGACATTTTGCATGCACCTTCCAATAAGAAATGTATTGCGCATCACTTCTTAAAGCAAACGTTTCAGTTGCGAACTGAATGCCCTGGTCCCAAAGTGTTAATTTGAAACTTCAATAACTGTATAAGTTCACAAGTATAAGTGAACGTCATGTCATATTGCAAACAGTGATGAGGATAGCTCTCCTTTTGTATAAACTGTACTTTTAGATTCCTCAGCATCTTATATGGAATTGAAGGGTTTATTGGAGGAGAGTGTGATCATGTGTGGGTTTGACCATCCTCACGTCCTCGGACTCATTGGCATCAGTCTGGATCCCAGCAACTCTCCTCACCTACTCCTGCCATTCATGGAAAATGGAGACCTCAGGACCTACTTGAAGAACAGAAGAAAGAATCCAAGCTTCACAGATAAACAGTACATTAGAGTAAGATTGGCACTGAGATTTGAAAGTGTGCCATTGTGTTTAACTCTGTGACCATTCCTTATACCCTAGGGCCTAGAACTAGACACTTTGGTGCGGTTGTGTTTGGAGGTGGCTGACGGAATGGAATATATATCGGCCAAGAAGCTAGTACACAGAGATCTTGCAACGAGGAATTGCATGTGAGTGTGACTAAAGTAAGCTGTGTATTTAAAATTGGATGTAGAATTATGTGACATACCTTCCATGGTCATACCAGGGTTGATGGCATCCTGAGTGTAAGAGTGGCTGACTTTGGTCTGACTAGAGACATCTACGAGACAGACTACTACAGACAGAGTCAACAAGGCAGAGTGCCTGTCAAGTGGATGGCTCCTGAGAGTCTCCATGACAGAATCAGTAACGAGAAGACAGACGTGGTGAGTTAGAATGGGTTATAGTCAGTTCAAATCATCCTGGCTACAATACTCATTGAAAACAATAAACAAAATTGAGCCTTGTTGATTTTCACCTATTGTAACTGTATTGAGAAGTGTAGCAGTAATTGTTGTTGCTTTAATAATGTGCACCATGAGAGATAGACGAAAATAGTTATCAGGCTGTTGACAACTAAAATCACTCTTCCCAATGATGCCTGAAGTCATTCACACTAGCTATATATTAACTTTCAATGAGGTTTCAGCCTAGTTAGAAATTAATTACTTTCTAGGACAAAAAACAAACAAATTTAGGCACCAATTAACGCAGGTAATAAACACAAGTGATTGATTATCACAATATTTATTATGTGTCACTCATTGGTTGTAACTCTGGTCGATAGCTATTGTCTGTTTGTTTATGTTTTATACAAGCTGGGTATAGTAAATATCACCAGTAGAAAATACTGTCCTGATTCAAGCTTTAATGGCAATAACAAATTCTACCACTATTTCACAATACCCCGATATTATGGGTTTGAAAACAAAAGTGAACAACAAAACAAATACACGAATAAAGAAGCACCCATTGTTAGATAAAATTCCAGCTGAAAATAATTATGATCCAAACATCACTGTCTTGTTAATAATAGTTACTGCCATGGGAATATTATTAAAAAATTTATGACATTTGATGCTACCATTAATGCTGCAGTTTATGGTTCTTATTACAGTGGTCGTATGGTGTGACTTGCTGGGAGATATTTAGTCTTGGAAGAACTCCTTATCCTACCATTCCCAACCCCGACATGATAGAATATCTGGAAAACGGTGGAAGACTCAGGCAGCCTATTCTGTGTCCAAATGCAGTGTAAGCATTCTTAAGGAGTTTATGGTCGGAACACTTAATATGAAGGTGAAAAAATCTCTTAGCCCCAGTGCACTTGACTACATAACGTTTATTGCATTAGTGCTCAACTTTATGTCTCTACATTAATTTATACGAAAAAATCAAAGAAACAAACAATACATATATCAGATTTGTAATTACTATTATACTGCTACTACCATAGAAGCGGGTTGTTAAGTGTCCATTTTTTGTTAAGTGCCCACTCTTTGTTAAGCATCCATTTTCTTCCCCGCATTAAGCACTCTATTGTAGCCTCAGTTTTTTGTTTACCATTTGCTATTACCTTACCGTTTGGAGTTATAAGTGGGGACGCTTAACAACCCACATTTACGGTTGTTACTATACTAACATATTGGTATAAAACACACCCCCACACCCTGCCTTGTGATTTACAATATTTGTCAGCGAGTAATTACCCGATTTGAGGAGGGTTTAACAGTTCAAACAGCTCTAGTATTACCCTATTGAAATAATGTTTAAAAAGATGAGGTAATCGGTAGTGGTATTGGTCAGTTTTGCGGAATTAATGGGCAGTACATGATAACTACATCTCGTTATGTGACACATTTTCTAATCCGTCAGTAACTTTCAGAATAGCTAATAGAATTGACACTATCTTTCTACATCAGTGCATGAACTGAATAAGTGTAGATGAATATTAATCAATTAATAATAACAAATATTAGATATGATGTAATCAGCAAATGCTGGAGGGACAAGCCGCATGAGAGGCCCAATTTCTCTGAACTACAATGGTCACTGAAGATCTGTGTGAGTGAATTGAAGTCTGATAGTTCCAGTGAGCAAATGCAAGCTGTCCCAGAGGAAGGTCAAGAATATCTGGAGGTTTTGTAACATCTCGAATACAATTCGATCAAATGTATATTGCTTCAGCATAAACAATTTGCTTAAAGAAAATTGTTGTTCTATTTTTGTCAAAATTTGTTTTTTTTTGTTCTTAGTTTTGTGCAATTGATGTGTGCGTGTGTATACTCAATTGGTTAGAAGATAATACCAATTGTCTCTGTTCATCAACAAATAATATATTTATTGGTAACACAGACACGATACCACCAACATCCCAGTTTTTGGACTCTAATTTTAAAACCTCAGTCTTTGGTTTATATAGCTATAGACAGACTGTCACAATGTTTACTGTACCTTGTAGAATGAACAAGCTCATGTTTATTGTATTTACAATGCGATATCTGGCCGAGACACTGTCAAGCTAATCATAGCTATTTTTCATGTCTATAAAGTGTTCATTATTGCCATAAAAACAAAAAAAAAACCCAAACAAAAACAACAATGCTATAAGTCATTGGAGTACTTAGTAATACCACATGAAACTCATAAAAACTATTAGATGTGTATGTATTCATCAACAGACTCTTCTGAAGATAAATTGCACTATAACCAAACTCTGAATAAACTCAAACATATCTCACTGAAATGAAGTGCATACTCAATTTTTTGTAACGTGAAGAATTTGTATCACACGTCTGAGAGAAGGGCTGTACAATAAAAGCTAAATAATAAAAAACAAACAAACAAAAAACAACAACAAAAAACCGAAACCGAAACCAAAAAACAACTAAACAAACAAAACAAAAAATGGACTAAATAGACGTAAATGTAATTGCTACATGCAACCATATTTAATTATAACCCTCAAAAGGAACTTGTCATATTTGAACTTAAGTATTTTGCTGATTAAATCCAACCCTAAATTAAATTGAAGCTATAGAAGGTATATGAGTTAATGTGTCGAAATTAGTGAAATGATTGTGATTTAAAGAGAAGAAACCATATACCAACACAATGCAAGTACTTGAAGACTTGATCCCAGATTGTATATGTAGAGTATTCCAAAAAACACACCAACAAGTTTTGATTGCGTGAGAGGGTTACAGTACTGAGTTCGTCAGTCAGTCAGTAATTCTGTCACACAAAAAATAGCGGATCTCGAAAACGGCGAATTCCCGAAGATTCAAACAGGCATCAAAATGTTGCATTAGGAGAAAGTCTCTTTAAAGTGCCAGAGTTTTTTGCTTTGATTTTTTCCAGAAAGCTAGTTATTTCCCCCCATACAATAGTAAGCTATTGTTGGTAACGCCACTTATTGTCACATCGTTCTCACGTGAGCAAATAATTTCTTGCTGCCCGCTGTAGTTTTGCTTTATATTCTCGTTGGTTTACCCAGTCCTGGAATCGGAGTTCTCTGTTGAAACTACCTAGTAGGTGAGTGTCTCTTGCGTGTTTAACTTTCCTTATGAAGACGGCATTTACGTCTTCTACCATTTACGGCATTTACCTCTTCTTCTACCGTTTCATTGCACGAGCTATAATCGATTTGCACGCGCTACACATACCGACTTGCAGCAGCTACACAGACATATTGATACTACACCAAGTAAAACACTCTTGGAATATTTGCAATGCTAGCTCGCTACTTATAAGAACGATGAGGGTTCGCATTACAAATGTGTTTATTCTGGCTTTATTTCTGAAAGGTTAGTGATGCTTTTAGCTTAGTATTGTAATGGGGATCATTCAAGTCATGATGAACAATATGTGTTGCAGGAGTAATGCAATTCAGTATTGTCATAAGAATCTATTAAAAAAAATCTCTAGAACAAGTTCGGTTAAATTCAGTTTAGATTTGATTACCCTTCTTAATTGCAAAATTAAGCACTTATTGAATAATGTTCATACTAAATTGATAAAAGTTTATCATAATCAGCCACTACTGCTGGGAGAGTGCACACTATTAAGGGTTATAATACAGGATAAACTATACGTTTAATTACAAGAAATAACTTACAAATTGATACATACTTTTTTTTGTAAGATAAAAAATAATTGAATATTACGATACCGTTTAATAGATTTATATAAAAAATATTCACATAATGTTTGGTGTAAGGGTTTGGGGTAGATTGACTATATTAAAAAACTTTATGTATTTTTGTATCAGAATAGCATTTCATCTACACTTAGAGCTTTTATATTACTCATATTATCAACAATCTCTTGATTTAGTGTACTTCCTATACCACTCAGCAGAAAGACAGGCAACATTTTTTATTTTGCAAGAAATTAGGTCCAATCTATTACTCAAGGCATACTATGTAAAAGTTGAAGTTTCCCACTGCAGTGAAAACACAAATTATATATTAATAAAAATGTGTATGCAGAAGAATATTTTTTTCATATCATAGATGTAATCATTCATAATGTACCCATTATGTTGTGTTCTTCGTAGGTGCTACAGAAATACATTGCATAGAAATATCAGTGACATCATTTCCTGACTTACAATTCAGGGAACATAAGAGTATTGTAGAGGGATCAGTTCTCTGGCTCTATTGTGAGGTCAACTCAATATCTAGTACTCTGTCAGTGACTTGGAATAAAAATGGAGGACAACTAGTACAAGATGTTCCTCATATTCGTTTAAGAACTACAAACACCTCCTCCTCCACTATCTTACTACTAGTGATAGATAATGTAGTGTCTTCTGATGCTGGTGTCTATCAGTGTACTGCTAGGGATGGACAAGACTATGTTAGTGAAAATAACTTCACTATGACAGGTACTGTTTTAATAATTTAACAATTTTACATATTTTTTGTTTCAGTTTTATATTCCAGAACACCTGGAATATTGAAGATTACATCTCAAGATCCCCTCACAACTGGACTTAATGCAAACAGAACAGGGACTCATAGTGGGCGTAGTATTTCATTATCCTTCACTGCAGGTCATGTTGGAGATATTGAAATGAATTATTCAATTCCTGCTGTGCAATGGCTGAAAGATGGGAATTCATATGCTTTTACTGTTGTAGGTACAGATGGTCAATTTAGGTCTACTCTCTCATTTACATTTACTACTTCTGATGCTGGTGTATATTAGTGCATTTTTATTGATAACAATTCACAAATTTATGGCTCTTTTCCACTCAGAATTGATACTGGTAAGTGTGATTATGTATACACAAACTATCACTTAACATTATAAGAAAACTCATACTAGCAATATATCAAATGAAAATATAAATATTAGTCTATCTGGCAACAGTTTTTCACTTTCTTTTCAAATAACCGTGTTATCACTCTCTGATTCATTTATGTTGTTATATTTAATAATGTTATTCCTTAGTATAATAGTGTTCAAATTTTAGACCAATATAAATTAATGCATTATATTCTATTAATCATAGTATGAATGAGTAATATTTAAAAGAAGTACAATGTCATAATGGAATTAAATATTAATTGGCGAGCGAGCGAAGCGAGCGAGACACTATCAGGGGTAACTCAATCGAGATTTCGCTATATTTATTGGCGAGCGAGCGTAGCGAGCGAGACACTTACAGGGGTAACACAATCGAAAATCGGGGA
>WLWI01003586.1_pt1 | contig 13285 bp, 6 predicted proteins | sample 6701501 | NCBI WGS metagenome assembly WLWI01 (sample SAMN12718690, study PRJNA515312) | sponge metagenome | isolation source: marine sponge | host: Mycale hentscheli | place: New Zealand: South Island, Marlborough, Capsize Point | collected 2014-11-01
TAATATAACTAATCTAATAAATATAGAAACAAAATTACAACAAAGACGTAAACAGTTATTTTCAATCAAATTGATAAAAACATCCTGAGCAGCTATCAGAAAACGTTTTAATGTAGGTGAAACAATCACAGTGATGTTGACCAGATCTGTAAGATGAGATTGTTGAACAAGATATGGGAAGTATTCAAGAAGAATGTCAACCATTACTGATTCTTTTGGTGACTTGGTAGAGACATAATCAAGTGGTGACTTAAACACAATGTACAAAAATGCTTCACCAACATAATATGCTGAATTGATGAACCTATTAGTAAAACAAGTGAAGAAGTAATCAAAATTATGCAAATGAAAAAGCAGATCCCAGCAGAGTTTATCAAAAGTGGAATAATTTGAAGTCATATTAGAGAGTAATATATGTTCAATAGCTAATTTGAAGGACTTCTCTGATTCTGTGAAGTTTTTTAACCAATACATTGTCACTCCCCTGAGTCGATGAAAATTAATATAATCACATGGGCAAGACTTGGCTTCTGTAATGGACAATACATGCTGTACTATATTCAGTGATCTGTTGTTATAACCTTTAAGATACAGTTTAACGGCACAATCATAAGCTAACTTAATTTGTTGACGAGAGATGTTAAGTCCAATCTCCTCCATTACTTCTACCCAGTGTTCCAGATATGAATGTGCTTTCTCATGTTCATTAATATCTATTAAGTAATCTTGATAATCTTGGAGTAAATCACTTGAACATCTATAGAGCTCAGAAGCTGTCATATTTATTAACTGGTGGTAAATATTTTTTAAATCTGTATGTACTCTTTCCATAACATCGTCTGATGTATTAAAATTTTTATGCAGCCAAAGCAATATATGAAGCTTAACTTCAACTGAATATTGAAATTTATCATAATATAAAGCTTTCTCAAATAATTTCTTTGCTTTCTTATAGTTTTTCAAATTAACATGTATTATGGCTATAGCAATGCTGTTACATTTAGGACTATCGAATGATTCGCATTCAGTCAGGTTCAATTCACTCCTATTCAAGAACTTAATAAGATATGACTTGGCTGTATCAGCAACAGGCTTGTTCTCATAATGTTTTAGAATGTAAGCATAAAAGTATATGCATGCTTCATATGAAGCATTGGATGTGCAAAATATATCTATAATTGGTAAATGGATTTCAGTTTTCACTGCTGCTGCTTCATATTTTCCCACTTGCCAAAGCAGATTGGATAATTCAATGAAAAATTCAACATATAGATTAAACTCTGAAGCCATATCTTCAGGCATCAAGAAGACACCAAAAAGATTATCATTTACTTGCAGATATCGCTTTATGGATTCTAGAAAGGATGAAATAAAAGAATGAATTATAATGATGACATCTTGTGGGTTGAAACGACAATATAAGTATTTTGTTTTTAGTGCTTCTAAGAAACAAGTTGCAAGACTGCGGTCAAACTCGGCATCATATAAATTTAGACTGATAAATGACATTAGTAGCTCAATATGATGCCTGTCTGCATCAAGTTGGTGAAGAGCTACTCGAGGAGACGTTTTGAATTCTTCAGTCATTTCACATAATTTAGCAGAATAAAATTTTTTCATAACAAACTCAAAATGTCCATATTCCATTGATGTTGTATGCATGAAGAAGAAGTCCTTTATTAACTTATGATAATGACAACGATGTGACTTTTCTTCATATTCCAATAGTGAGAGTTGAACCAATTTGTTTAAGCTTTGTTTTACCTGAGAAATGACACCTAGTTTGGTGAGTGGATCAAGTGTACCCACTGCAGTGAGCAGATCAAAAGAACCAGGAAAAAATGCAAGGTATCTACCAATTTTTTGCACATTTTCATCAAGATAGTTGTATGATAGAGAGATAGACTCGTTAAGTTGCATACTAGACCATGACTCTGGAGGACTTAACGTCGAAATAGGCTGTTGTCTTAAATTATCTATAATTTCAGTCACAGATATTACTTTATTACTGCTTAACAATGCCCCAACTATTTTTAAAGCCAATGGTACTTCTCCAGTTAAGTTAGCAATCACTGTTTTTTCACTGTCATTAAGAAGTGAAGGATTCATTAACTCTAACATTTGACAGGCTGATTCTACATCAATGGGATTTACTCTATGAACAAAGTGAGAGTCCATAGGAAATATTGCTTCTCTACTTGTTGTAAGTAACTTCAAGTTGCTACCAGAATGGAGTAGTAATGTATTAATGGCAGAATAGAAATCTTCTTTTTGTTTCTCGATACTATCATCACAACTGTCTAAGATTATCAAGCAATTGGTCCGCCATCTTTTTCTTCCCCAATTCACTAAATTTTCAAATGTCACATTCTTTTCCACATCATTATCATCGTTGATTAATATCTTTTCAGCTAGAACTTGCTTAAAATTTTTGTCAGGGAAATCTATCAAGTTTATATAGTACACCTCTGTACTTTTAGCTGGCAATCTATGACTAATATTTATAGCAAGAGCTGACTTGCCAAACCCTGGGGGCCCAATAATATTAATAAAACGAAATGAATCATTGGAAAAATCCAATACTTTGAGCAAAATCTTTATATCTTTATCACGTCCAAAGAAATCATTTTGCTTATTAGGCAGTGTATGAGATACATTAGGTCGCATGTCAGGACCAAATGCCACTGCTACCATGACCAATCCAATAACTAAGCATGTTCCTATGACTACTGACAGTTTGCTACCTACACACGACAAAAAATAATTATAGTAATAGTGTGCTTCAATAATTCTGTGAAACAGCTAAACTAAGATAGAAATCAAAGTCACAGTTGATACGGAAAAAAACCATATAGCTAATAGTCCCAATACTTATTACTACAGCAAATTTCTAAGGCACATCATTTTGAGTTTACAGCAATCAATTGTAATTAGTTGTAGTTACAGATATCCAAAGGAAAGAGGTAGATATAGAATTAGAGACCAGCACTCAGGTTTACTGGAAAGAAGTTCTCTCAGTAGTAATTAGATTTCCACCACCAGGTTCTGCAATGGCTTCCCATTGTACTTTACGATGTCTTATTGGAATTTATTAACAAAAGTTCAGTTGCCACAATGTTTGAAAAGCAGAACAAGAATGAAATGAAACACTACGTATGGTTTGTAAGCTGCGGGAGTGTGAACACGCTATCTAACAATACACATACATTCCAATCCTAGTAGGTAGCTTATGTAATATCAAATAAATAATAAAAAGTTCAGCTGTTCTTTCTAAAAATAGTTGTTCATGACTTCCACCAGGGGAGTAGGAAGCCAAATCGTATTGGTGCGGCCATTATAACCACACCCACCAAACCACACCCACTTGTTACAATACAATAAATAAACCAAAGAGTTTAATTCAATGCTCTGCATACCTAATAATTTAAGTGCCACTGTAATCACACCAAAAAAAAATAGTACAAGCTATTATTATATTACAAATAAAATGATTTTTATAACAAACAGTAGGTTCATGTCAAATAAATAGTGTTAAATTGAAGTTATCTATTATGTAGAGTGTATATATATTATTGTCTAGTATAGCTACATGGACATAACAAAGCAAGCAACACAAGAAAACTTAAAAACCTGAATCAACCTTTTGTGGCCTTCATAGCTTTATTTTCTTCAAACATTTTAAAGTATGTGTGGCAAATAAATAAATGGGAAGTCCTAGTAGTGTAAAAAATGGCCATTTTGCAGACCAACAATGCTGGAAAAACCTCCAAACTACATTTTATTTTCTTCAAAAGATAGCTTTGGAATAGTGATGAAGACCAGGCAGGTCCAAAGTTTAAAAGGCTCAATATTAGCTATTTATTCCTGGCAGATCGAAGTAATTTCGACTGCTCGATTTTCGACAGCCCAAGTTCGACAGTAACCACGAGATCGGGCAAAGAGTAGAAAAAAGGACACTCCCCTTTTTGTTAAAATATTGGTGTGGCCATGGCCGCTTGGCCGCACCTGTTCCAATGCCCACGACTTCCACTCCTTCTATCTTCACTCCTGATGGGCCCCCGCCCCAGTAATCTTTATGCATCCGGGGGCAGGGGCTTGCTCATGCAGGGACATCCCCATTTAATATGAAAGACATGGCATAAATGTAGTTACATGAGGAGAAAAATTGCTTACACTGTTCTCTACATTGCATGAACTGTACATTCATGCTCAGTGTTACTGCTCTATTGATTACCTACACACAATGACTACTTATTTGTGTAAATAGATACTTCATTGCAAAACAGCACTACATAAAACATGCACACCTACCTCTATTCATGAAACAAAATTACAAAGAATGATTAATTAGGACTAAGTTATGATTCACTGTAATTGACATCAATGCACATGACTCCCCTATAATCTATCTCATATTGAGGTATTGTGGGCAAGATTCTTGTCAAAAGCTGGATTTCTAACAAGAGCAGTCGTATTTGGCCATTGTAGTGATGTACAACTCAATATAAGTGCCATATTATCCACTTTGGTTGATCTGAACCTGGCCCGTTAATTTGGCACATCCAAAGTAATGGAAGGAACAGATTACCATAATTATAAACTGGCTATGTTTTGCACTATAACAAACTTTACTGCTGAAAGAGAAGCTGGTTGCCTAATCAGTGACCGTGTTTAGTGTAATGTGCTCCACCCTGTTTTTTTTTACTAAGCTTTGTGCAGTGAAGTAAGTCAGATATGCCAGACTAATGAGACACAACTCCCAAAGTTATAACTGAGACAACATACCTGAGATACTTTACATTTTCAACTTTCTATTGTTCAGACCACACCCTGAATGATGATCTGGCTAGTTATGACTATTCCTATTTGTCTGCCCCTCCCTTTTTTCATCATCCCTCTATTGTATCACTTCACACTCATTGACTATAAGACACACCACTTATTCATGGTTTCTGAATTATTGTTCATTCCGAGCACGCCCTATCATCTGGTCATTCGAGCAATGTTAATGTATTAATTTTCTTCTGTTGGTACCCATGATGCCACTACTGGAGAAGATTAATGTGTTGAGAAGTCATTATATCTCCAAATAGGTGTCGAAAATCCGGTTGGAACGACCACATGATAGGGTGTGCATGGAATGAACAGTAATTGAGAAGTTAGGCGCAGGAAAATGCCCCATAAAGTCAACTTAACCTAGCTAAGTGCTCAACTACAGTCACCCATTAAACAAGAAGAAATTATTTTTAAGCACTATAACTGGTGATGTGCTTGAGCACAAATGGCAAGCGAGCCTAAAGACTATACTATTTTTATATGAATGATTTCGACTTCTAACACTAAACAGAATCCTCTGGTTTATCGATCAGTACCCGTATCACCCTACAGGGTCGAGTTTTTAAATTACGAATACATAGTAAAGGGATTTCAGTGCCATAGTAACAACTCGCTGCAACTGTTTGAATTGAAGGAATAAAACAACAAAGCAATACACGTTATTTAAACATTTTCTTTGTGATATTCTTTAGCTAAGTAGTGGCTGTAATGCACAATGCTTTGACACAACTGGACATACACTTACACGAGACTTACCTTCGTGGTTAGTCTAGTGGACAATGCATTTTCAAGTAAATACTGTTGCGTACGACTTATAATCATGACAAAGAACGCATTGACTTACCAACGCCACTACATAACTTGAATAGAAATGGAAGTCCCGTAAGTTTTCACGTTTTAACTGCACCCGCAAAAGAATTCAAAACAGTAACAATTCAATTTCTAGGGTGATACGGGTACTGATCGATAAACAAGTATAGCCTAATAATTCTCTATGAATAGGTATATGATAAATAGAAATTGTGAGCAACCTGAATACATCATAGTCATCTAATGTGTAATTTACAATTGTATATGAAAAGTTTTCATGGCATTAATAACTCACAATATCCTGTGTCCTTGTAGGTATATCCCAAACTTGAACAAACTGATGTTATAAATGATATCCAGCCATTTTCAACGGAAACTTCAATAAGAGTTTTCAAAGTAGCTTGGTCTCCAAGCTTTGAGGCCCATTTTCTGAGCATGGCCACTCTCCTCATCTCATTGTGCTGGTTATCCTGTTTTATGTCTTCTATTTCCACTTCTGTCAGGCCCAACAGGTTCGCTTTGTACTCCCATTGCGAAATGAACTTAGATATTTTCACGAGTTGTAATTCACTTAAGTTTTTGTCGAGGTCTCCACTGGGTTGTACTACATTCATCAGTCTCGCTTTCAATGCCGGGCGGTTAGAGAGAAAGCAACACATATTTTTTATGCGCATCAAGTTTCTCCACAGTGGGTGGGGCTCAGTCTTCTCGAAAACTTGGCAATTCATTGGACCCGCCCCCACGTAGTTTATCTACGACATAATCATGACTTTCATTGAGACAGCAAGCTCACGTGGCAAGAACCCTGCTCTATTTACCCTGAGGCGTGCCACTCTTTTTTATCTGATACATAATAGATGTTGGAACATAAATTGAATCCTTCACCCTTAGATTCTTTCTGTGAATTTTTAATGTCATTCTTGGACTTTTTCTTCCCCCAATATATGTCTAATAATAGTATTTTGCCTTTGTCTATACACAGCTAATACTTCGTAGAGATGCATTAGGAGAAATTTTTATTGACCCTAATGTTTTCTCCCTGCACTCATTCATTATGAAAAGTACACTATTGTAAAGGTTTATTTTCCCATCTGTTCTCTAGGTAGTCACAGTTACCTGCTTGAATGGAAATAAATTGTCCTGACATGAGGCAAGTGATTCACTGGGGTATTCCTAGTCACACAAATGTACATTCTAGAAAGTGAGAGAGCTGGTAGAGAAAGGAAGCCTGCACTAGCAATGGGCTGCTAAAAAAGCACTGACTTTAGAAAAGTTTGCCATCCATGAAATGAAAGCATACTCTACAAGCAGTAACTCTTACTATTAAAATCAACAGTTTTGTGTCAATCCTATGAATAGAATTTCCAAGATTGCATGTGCTATGACAATTGCAGTCCTATAAAAGTGAACAGAACAAAATTTTAATCAAATATCTCTAATAGCAATGCTCACTTTGTGAATATAATGTATATAATTAATACTTACTACATGAGTCAGAGTGTGATGAGACTAAATATTTCCACTATCAAAGTCTACCTATCAGCGATACGCCATCTTCCCGTTTGCTGTAGGCCTCCCAAAGCTCCAGTATGTATTGCAGGGAGTCAAAGCCCAAAGGGCAGAAACACGGAAGGGAGTGGGAAAGTGCGCAAGGCTACCTATTTCTCCTGACATCCTCAGGATGTTGAAAACTGTGTGGGACACTGAGCCTCTACTTGGTGCCGCCACAATGCTGTGGGCGGCTTGCTGTCTGGGATTCTTTGGTTTCCTGAGGTCAGAGAGATGACTGTCCCTACTGAAAGTGAGTATGACCCTGGAACTCACCTGTCAGTATAGAGGACATAGCAGTGGATGACCTAGTCTGGCCAAAGGTAGTGAGGGTCTTTATCAAACAATCGAAGAAGGGCCCATTTCGAAAGATAACATATATGTTTCTGGGAAGAACACAATCAGACATTTGCCCAGTGAAGGCCCTTGTTAACTACCTGGTGGTGCGAGGCAAGAGTAAGGCCCACATTATGTTTTCCAATGGTGATTTCCTGACACGACAATGGTGAGTGAGGTGTTAAAGAATGCAGGTCTGAACCCAAACCAATATTGCTGCTGCAGTTTTCGTATTGGGGCGGCGACAACAGCATCCAAGAAGGGACTAGAAGAATCGGTTGTAAAGACTTTGGGAAGGTGGCATAGCTTGGCCTACCTGGGATATACTCAAATTCCCAGAGATCAACTAGCAGGCCACTCCCAAGTATTGTGTCACGAACACGTGGTGGTGCTGCAGGGATGGTCATGACCGACTCTGGGTGTGGTGAATCGTGTATGTATGTTTACAGCATGTTGTTATATAATACCACAATTTTATTGATATGTTCAGCAAAAACTTTGAGAACCAAAATCTTTAGGGCGTTATATTAAGAGAATAGTGCTAGGAGAGATAGGAGGCTTAGGTAGGAGTGATTAGGCAAGTGAGATATGTTCTGTGGGGGGTGGCAGCCTGACAGCAGCTTGGGGCAGATGTTGGGAATTACCCCAACATTGTCACCCCTGTCACCTCTCAGTAAAGGATGGGGGGGGGGGGGGGGGGGGGGGGGAGCTCACCGCCCGGCCCCCCGGGCAAAAAAAAACAAAAAGGGGGGGGGGGGGGGGGGGGGGGGGGAATACAAAATTTGAATCAAAATAACTTAATAATTCAGTGGCCTCTCCATACTGCCCACCACCACTCCATAGAATAAAAATGATGCAGAAAATATATCCCTTGTATGGTTTAATTGCACGAGCGAAGCAAGACCCTCACTAACGAGCCTCAATTGAAATTTTGGTATACATATGTATATGGCAAAGTTCAAAGAGGTCAATACGTGTCCATCCCTGGAGGCTACTTTAAAACGTTAACAATAGCAATATTTCTCGTTCTAACAGTAAATATTATGTTCATTAACACAAATTTGTATAGTATACCCTGCTGCTGTGGTAAAGTATAGGTGAAACAACTAGAAGGCTTGAGCAGAGAGTAAAGAACTTGTAAAAGAGGTGATGAGAAGGTTTCAGCCATTGCTGAACATGCTTGGCAGCAACATCAACATGGGAAGAGGTAAGAGTTGTAGACAGAGCCAGTAAAAATCGTGAGTTAAAGATCAAGGAAGCTCTACACATACAGATGACACCGGACAACAAGTTAAACAGACATAGGTTTAGAGCTTCCAGGATGCTGGCTGTCTATGCTGCGTGCAAATCACCCTTCAGGATGATAATAATCATAGTAAGCGTACTCTCCGGTTATATTGCTGTCTACAATGTGTTTATTACATCACCATGGAGAGTTCAACCTTAGTTGACCCCTGAAGAGGACTTCGGCAAGAAGTCGAAATATCAGCTGTAAGAGAGAGAAAATTTGCCACTGTTATAATTATTTCAGCCAAGAATGACTGAGACGTCAACATTAGCGTGGGCGCAAGAAATTTAGGAGACAAGACTTTGAAATAAATGCCAGGAAAAATAAAGGCAAAGAAAGTCACTAAGAAAATACAATATGATGCTTTATCTACTAGAGATCTGGTACAACAGAACATTTTAGTTGTGAAGAGAATACAATGTAAGTCTTGTGCTGGTATATCCAGTGAACAAGTGTGTATGTGTGTGCTGCTAAAGAATAGCACAAATAAATTAAACAAAAACATATAATATTAACGAAGAAATTATTATAAACAGCTAGCATTCAAAACTGAATTTCAGTCAGACCAGCTCACTCGCCATTTGTGCAGAAGCACATCACTAATACTTGCACATAACTACAAGACAGGACTTGCTATTGGTAGATACTATACTTGACAACAGAAAAAGGCTGACATTAATGTCAACATAGTAACAGCATGATCAGAACTCAGTGACGCTAGTCTGGACAAATTGCAACAGGAGCCGGCAGAATCACTCAAATGCCAGCAATAAAAGGAACAACCTATTTCAAAGTCTCCACTTACCCTATTTAAAGCTTCCAGGACTTCTGTGGGTGCCAGGTTGAGTTCATCCAGAATAATCCAGTGCCCCTTCCTCATTGCAGTCACCAATACACCTGTTCATACACAAACTCCAATCCCAACTATTTATCAGCTATACCAGCCCTAAAGATATAACTAAGTAAATTGGGACTTCAAGTTCGTGGTAGTAAGATTGAGTAAGCATTTCATAAAATTTTAGTTGAAAATAAATTTTAAGGATAAAATGCTTATCTAGCTATTATAACCCATATCAGATGACTAACAGGGGTTCATTTAAAGGGGGCGTGGTGCTCGCCTCGCCCCCCCCCGAAGTCATTTTGTCCCCCCTTGAAACATTTTTCAATTTCATAAGCGAAAAGCAAAGTTAAAAAGTGATAATTAATAGCTTAAATCATAAGTTTATTGCAGCTCTTTTATTAACCCTCAGCGCGCATGCGTGAGAGGGTTATAGTAGTCGCCCTGTCTGTTTGTCTGTCTGTCTGTCACGTTCAGATTTTGGAGAATACTGACAATTAACAGTTTATTTAGGTATGAACTTACTCCAGGACGAAGATTTAGGACCTTTTATTGTGCTACTTTTTTTAATTTCAGGCTTATCGTTGAGAAAACGCGAAGCTTTCAGCTCCGCGGTCAGTACCAGTACCAGTCATAATCACGTGAGCAAATAATTTCTTGCAGCCAGCGATGTAGTTTGATTTATGCTCAGGGAAGTTAACGGAGTTGAAAGAAGTGAAGTTTCACGTTGAAAATGCTAACAGATTGCTTGTTCTTTTGGAAGGAGATTATATTGCAATAGCTAGGTAGTGTTTAATAGCGCTGAGGGTTCGCACCTTTGGTGCTTCATTGTCTTGGTAATTGAAGCCCATCTCCTTTCTCATCTTAGTTCAGTATGAAAGTTGTGACCCCCTTGAGTTAGCGCGAGCTCAATCTCACCCCTCTGAAATTGATTCCTAAATGAACCCCTGAATAAGGTATAGTACCTTCCTGAAATATGAGCTGTCCAGATGCACTGGTAGTGTATGATCCAACATATTCCTGCAAGTCCGTGTGCTCGTGGTTATTGATTCTCAAACACTCTTGTCCTAACACACGGGCCAAATACTGAATGCAGCTGGTTTTACCAGCAGAAGTGGGACCTTGCAACAGAACCGGGTAGTTCCTATAAAACAAAAACAATAACAACAACAACAACAACAACCAAGTATTTAATCTAAACAATATTGACACATCACTAAAAAAAAAAGCCTATCTCTCGCATATTTCCCAGCCCATACACCCACATGTGCCCCACCCTCTCACCTGGCTGATGAACACCCACACATGCCCCACCCCCTCACCTGGCTGATATAGCTCTGGCCAAGTTGTCCAGGTTCTTCTGCACACTGGTAGTGACAATATAGTCCTCCGGTACAGAGTTCAGAGGAGAGTAACATCTGAGCCAGAAGGGGCCCACTCTGTGGTACCTGTTCCTACCATTGGATGGGTCAGCTCCAGCACTGGAGAGGAGTTTGTTTGATAGTCTCAGGCAAGTCTTGATGTGAGACTTGACTGTCTCGTGCTGAGAAGGACACAACTCAGAGAGAAGAGTCAGACAGAATCCCTATAAGAAGATGAATATTTTACTGTCAGGAAACAGAGGGGCAAAAAAAAAAAAAAAAAGATTATCCCGGGCAAAAAAAAAGAAAAGAAAAAAAAAAGAAAAAAAAAGGTATATGAATGCTTATTATTGAAAGAGAATCAGAAATACACAGAGAATGTGTGCACTTTAGGTTCTCTTCTTCTTACTGTTTCTTTTAATCAACACAATAACAAAAGTGTATATATTGCACATGAGTACTTCATCAGTGGAAGGTATGTATGGAACTTTGGCCTACACAATAAATTCAGGTATCAGCCTTAAAAGTGTCGGAAAATAAGCACAGAGAGAAAGGCTGCTTAGAATGGTGGTAAGGTTTTCCAGCCCGACAGGTGCAAGCTGAATGATAACACATCAGATGTATCAAAAGTAGTGTCTTTTTTTTCCTTCACAACTTATAAAATTCTTGAAGTATTTTATTAATAAAATGTATTGCTGTAGTTCATAATGGAGTGTGGAATGTTCTTGAGATAGTGCTTGAAAGAACTTTAAGCATAGAAAGAGCCTGAACCATCCCTGAGCAAGACACTGGACAAATTTTTGAAAGCTCAAGAAACTCGCTCCTAAAGTCAAATTACAGCCTAACAAAAATAATGATCAATGTTTTTGACAATTATTATTTGTAGAAAAATCTTACAGAGTGGAGAAGTTGATCAACCTGTTTCAAATAGCGATCAACACAATTTTCCCCCTTTAAACTAAGAAAGTTATAGAAAAAAGATAGATGCCAAAGTAAAAGATAATGAATAGGAGCATCTATGAAAAATAATGAGTCACAGGTAAATTTATGGTTTTATTGCTTTTCAACAGATCAAAATTGATGGCTTTGAGGTGTTCCTTTTAAATAGAATTTGTATATGCAATCTAAATTAAGTTAATTTAGAATACATAGCTACTCAAATTAACCACAAAAATTGTGGGGTATGGGAGTTAGTAGCCTTTATAACTTACTTCGTAGAGTGAACGAGTGAAGTTTCCACAAGTGTTAGCATCAGCATACAACAGTGCTCTACACAAACTTCTCAAACTAAAGAGAATATAATATTGATAATAAATGTGTAGCATACCAAAAAATAAACAAACTACATAAAGAGTGAATGAGTAATAGTGAAAATGATCAATTAATAAAAAATTAACAATAAAAAAGATTAAATTTAATTAGAATTTTCTGGGCTGTAAAAAAATACAAAAATTAAATATCGTATTTTCTCAACTTAATCGTGCTTTCAGTAGACAGCACATGATTTGCATGTCTAAGAGAAATAGTATGTGCACTAAATATGTGCATACCACACAAAAAATGAAAAAGGATGACCATTACCCACTTACATTAAGTTAAATTGACAACATTTATTGTGAGCTAAAATTCTATAAATACTGATTTAAACTATCACGATTTGAAGCAGAGCCACTATTGTGAACACTGCTGGTTTAACTGAGAAAAAGCGAATCAACTTTGCTGTCATTGACCTGAACTGGATGAGCAGGACAAGGTTGAATGTGAGACAGACGATGAGTAACTAACTAACAATTTAGTGCTTGAGCAAAGCTAGCTCCTGTAACAATACCTCATTTCATTCCGTGTTCAACCGCTAACACCACATGGCTCACGCCATCCATACTAAATTAAATCCTGGTAGTTCAAACATCGATGAATGATATAGAGTGCACCCCAGAATGACTGCACCCTCTAATATACTGAGCACAGTTAGTAGGCTTAGAATGTATGTGGTCTATTCGAGGAAATCCAGTAACAAGTAAAATGCAAACAAAATAAAATAAAAAGCATTCGTGTAAAATAGAAATTTTCAATCCACACTTTCCAGTCTACTAGACATATTATAATTAGATATGCCCCCAAACTTGGGCTTCTACTTTACCTACCTGTAGTGGGGCCTCCTACCAGTGCCATCCTGTAAACTGCTCTCTGCCAGCTCTCTGATGGACTTGTACAATCTATGCAAAATTACACCAACATTAATTGTTCTTATCTACTATGAACTTTACA
>WLWI01003587.1_pt1 | contig 13283 bp, 10 predicted proteins | sample 6701501 | NCBI WGS metagenome assembly WLWI01 (sample SAMN12718690, study PRJNA515312) | sponge metagenome | isolation source: marine sponge | host: Mycale hentscheli | place: New Zealand: South Island, Marlborough, Capsize Point | collected 2014-11-01
TCTCCTTAGCCCCTATCCCTCCTGCACCCATCTCCTTAGCCCCTATCCCTCCTGCACCCATCTCCTTAGCCCCTATCCCTCCTGCACCCATCTCCTTAGCCCCTATCCCTCCTGCACCCATCTCCTTAGCCCCTATCCCTCCTGCACCCATCTCCTTGGCCCCTCCCCCTCCCATGTCCTCAGCCCCTCCCCTCCCTCACTTACATGGTGGGTACGTATTCTCCAGGGAAGGAGTTGGTGGTGTAAGAGATGAGCATACATGTCTTACCCACTGAACCATCTCCTACCACCACACATTTGATGTCTCTCTCTGTCTTGGCCATCCTGCACAAACAAACAAACAAACAAACAAACAAACAACAACACCATAAATAAATAAACAAGTAAAGATACACAACCTCATACAAAATACTTGACATGTGTGCAGAAGAATCTTATCTACACATCAGTGTACTGTAGGACAACAGAGTACCTATACACTCCAACCCGCCCACACATTATTAGTCATTGCCTGATCAAAAAAATTGGAACAGTATTCTGCCATATTTTTTTTGAGTCTGAAAGGGTCAGTGTTGCTAGGCAACAGACAGGTTACTAAAAATAGAATGGTGTTGTGCATATGTGTTTATCTAGCCTCCCCAAGCCCAGCTAATGAGAATAGCTACTTGTATGCTGCTAGGCGTGCTCATCAATTCCCTAAGGGCACAACCGCACAATAAAACACACACACCAATACTGCAAGAACTGCTGGTCAGCACTACTTGACAATCAATTGGCGAGCGAACGCAGCGAAGTGAGACACTGTCAGGGCGTGCACAGATGGGTGGTGTAAGCACAAGTGCCAGATTAGTAACACTGTAAAGATTCCTGAAATTGACCACCGTTTGGTAATGGCTTTGCATAAAGCCTTGAAAAGCATGAGCTTGGGGCAGACCTCAATTTGGCTCTAGCCTAAGGACTAGCTCAAGTGCCATTAGCAAACCACTAGTATTGGTATTATGTTACCATTGGGTGTATAGTCAGTGTGATCACATGACCTAACAGTGATGCAGTGTGTATGGTCACATGATTAGAGTGTCCTTGACAATAGCACACGCCTTGTATACACCTCAGTGATCAAGTTTAGCAGGAGTAGTAGTAGTAGTAGTAGTAGTAGTAGTACCAATGCTAGTAACTCGCTGTGAAAGCTAAGTCCGTGTAAACACAAGCACACCATACAGATTGATAGGACAGCATCCTCTACACACGACCCTGCATGGCATATGTAACACAGTAGGATGATACTCGATTACTCTGGCTACTGCATGGCTTCCTGCCTTGTGAAAGTGTGACAAGACATTGGAGTAAAAAAAAAAACAATGGAGAAACAACCATAGAGTAAATCAGTCACATGACTACCATGTGACCCCCCCCCCCCCCAGTGCGATATCACAGGCACACATTCCTCTGCTACTCAGTACAGCTATAGTGCATATATATATATATATATATATAGCTATGATCCAAGCAACAAATGTACACAGAAACACACACTAGAAATATGCATTTGCAGAATTTTGAAACACATACCTATCCATCAACAAAAGCAAGCTATGCCACATCATCAGATCACACCACACGACACTCCCTAACACTTGCCAGCACACGACACTAAAAGCTGTCACAGCAGGAGAAATATCTGTGACCCACTGACCCTTGACTGACTGAATCTATCCTCTAGAACTGCTGCTTTACCCCCAGCATGGCCCAAAATCAAGCCAACAAAAAAAATGCTAGGAATCAGAAGTACAATATTATAATACATGTACATGTACGTATTATGTTTAGACAGGACAAAACAGTCCAACTTCACCATAGCTTATCTTAGCTAACAGAGCCCTGTAAAGGCTGGGATCCAGTAAATTTACATACGTACACAGCATGGGAACTAGTTCTAAGTCCAGTTACCCCTCAGGTGGGTCCCAATTCTACCACATCACTAGGTGCCGGTCACTGGCTTTGCAATGGCAAGTACCGCTTCTAGTCCAGCAGAATAAAACTGCTTGAAATAACAGGCCACACTGCTACCCCTACGCTGAAGAAGGCTATCTTGTTCTTCAACAACAACAAAAAATAAATTTGTATTATTATTTCTAAGAGGACAAAAAAGGCTGTGATGGTGCCACAAGCCAGAGAAAGGTGTGACGCCGGCTGCCAATTCAAGACTACATAGTGTGAATGTCAAGTGCACTGCAGACACATTGTCATCCAGGCAACACAGAGCATGCTCAGATGGAAGCAAGTGAGTGATTAATTGCATGAATAAACCCCTATAATTGATGACTCTACACTTCATGAACACTACAAACACACATGAAGCCTACGGCTAGTTAAAATAAGACAGACTAGGTCAAGGTCAAGGTCAAGGTAAAGGTGTCATATGCTATCACTTGCTCTGCAATAACACTGCCCCTGCCCAATATACACCACCAACTAAGACACACACACACACACATATGTACACATACACAAACATGCACACACTCACCCACACACATGGTCTAAACAAGCACGAGTGACTCAGCAATACTTGTAGTTTACTTAAACTTTGGGACTTGGCAGCTTGTCTCTGCTTTTGACTTATAAGCCTACTCATAATATAGGAACAAGAAGCTCTTCACTGAATGTCTACTCTCTGCTGGAGTTACTGATGAAGTAGTAGCTGATGTGACGGGCAAGGACACTGACATACTCAACCCAGGGAAGTGAGAATCAGAGAATGGCGTGAAACATGATTCAAAGTATGCAAAACAATGGCCATGAATAGAAGTGACGCTGAAGGTGACTGGAGGGAGGGAGACCACTGCACTGGTGGTCAGCAATGACTGTAAGAGGAAGTCATATCATTAAATAAAAGGTTAGATGCTTCAACCAGAGAGGGTGCTACAGTCTTACTAAACCAAATGAACACGAGATAAAAAGTTATCCCTATGTTATCGCACAAGTTTCGCCACTGTCCCCACCCACAAAGGATCCCCATTCCTATATTAGCCGCAATGAACGAATCTCCTCCTCCTCCTCTTTGTTCATTAAAAACAGCAAGCACAGCAACTGGCAATATCATAGCCACTGGCTCACTAGGCTGGCTGTCCTCCCTCACTACACATCCTTATATAGCTAACTTTCACACAATCCACCAGTACACCATCTATGGATACACACGCCCCCTCACACACACACACACACACACACACACACGTGCACATAGTCCCACGATGCCACAATTGTCACGCTATTTCATCCATCGCTGACGAATCAACTCCACAAACACTACATACCTTACCTTGCTCAAAAGGCCCGGTTAAGCAAGGGACAAGAAACGTGACAAGTTCCTTAAAGGAATTGAGTACTTGTTTACTTTAATAAAGTAAATAACACCTAATACAAAATATCCAAATAACAACAAGTACACCACACACGCACACACACACTGCTGATCAGAGAGGAAACTTCACACGCTGGTTGTTCACAAGCTTGTAGACACGCAGTAAACAATCTAATACTAACCAACACTACCAGCAACCGACTAGTAATTAAATCTGAACGCTTCATTGGAACAAATAATTCAACAATGCTCGCTAGGATGAGGTGGGAGTTGGCACATGGCCTCGAGGATTGACGGACTGCAGCGCACATCAACACGCATGCACGCACACACGTGGGCACACACAGAGACTGGAGCAAGGGGAACTGTAGGAATGGCCTACAACAATGATGAACACACTCACACCTCCACCATAAAATACACCAATCACCAACGAGCACCTGGAATTCTAAATGAATGAGTTTGTAATCGCGTGATTGCTCGAGTTTGTGGCAATTATCAAGTTTATAGTTTCCATAATTAAAAGTAAAATCTGCTCATGTAGCAACTTCAACGACAGAATGCCCAATGCACATGTTACAAATTTAAAAAAAGAACACACATGAGGAATTTAAAGAATTGAAACAGAAAGGTTGAAGAAGAGACTCGTCTCGCTAATTCAATACGTACTACAAACTCTAATTCCCAGAAACACTAGCACAAGCTGACACAAGTACAAAAAAGCTATTTATGATTAATCTGGTCTATCTTACTCACATACACCCATGGAAGCACATGCACACACATATGTACAATATTAAAGTACTATACAGCTTCTATTGTCTAAACAATGAAGTATTTTTCAATAGCAATATAAGAGAGGATTCACGCAATACTAACAGCTGTTGCCATTAATCCACACTGACGTGTGTTCGTGTAACATACAGGCAAAGCCAGATAACTTTCAGGTTATAGAAAGTGATGTCACTCCATACGAGCAGTGCTTGATAACCGTTTCATGAAAAAGCAAAGCTTACACATTAACAACACGCGAGAAGACATAATTTACCTCCCAAGAGAATTTATTCCCATTGAAACAAAGCATCCACCATAATTTATTCCCATTGAAACAAAGCATCCACCAATCAATTAACAAGAAAAGTTGGGCCATTTGTGACTAGTCGAATGGCTGCTTACAGCAAGCACTTATACTCCCAACCTTGCCATGTTACTTGGATGAAGAAACAATTGACGAAGAGAATGCATTGCAGTTTGCTATGCCGGAATGTGAACGGCCACAACAAGAACCTGACCTACACTAACTATGCCAACAAAACATTGCATCATGTGCAAGAGCTTTAGTACAACTATTACGGTTCCTTCTGTGGGATGGGGGGGGGGGGGGGGGGGGTGGAATAACTTTACAACACTAGAAAACTTATCTCCACCCCTATCTTTCCTGCTTCCATCTTGCTCTGGCCCCACCCATCAATTTGAACCTCTCTGGCCCCACCCATCACATTTCCTGTTTCCATCCTTCGCCAGCTTTGCAGCGATGCCCTTACAGACACAGACACACACACCAATATCCTTTACAACAGAGCAGCAGTTATTAATTACTATCACAAAACAAAAAAAAAACTACACACTCCTCCATCAACACTACTGTGAAGCATACTCCATGCAACTGAGAATTCCCTCAGGGCATATACACGGCTCTTTCCTTCTCCCTCGGTTAAACCCAATGACAGAGCACTATCTCCACTGCCAAAATATTCCTTTCAAGTAATGAACTAGAACGTCCATTAACACTCTCCCTCAGATGAGGGCTTGCAGGTTTTGCTGTTAAAAATCCTGGGTTCAAAAAAAAAAAAAAAAAAAAAAAGCATCTGGAGTTGCCAGACCAACAAGTCTCTCTGGGCACTGGAGATGGCCAAAGGACCATCGGACAAAATGAACACTCATTAGTGACTAGTGCCAAGACGTCTCTGCCAGCCAACAACATTCCACAGCAAAGTGACACACAGATACGTCCACACATAATCTCATTAGCTGACTCCATGACATTTTTAGTACGTGACATACATACAGACATGAGCACACACATACATATTTATCAAACGGGACAACACTTTACCCATTTCGATAGCACTTTAATTACGGCAATTGATTATAATTGTTTGTGCCAATGACAAGTTGTAAACTGTTAGATCATCATCAACTCGCTCTAAAGAGAATGCATTTTAAAATTTGACATCACCAAAGATGGAATAAATCTCATGGAAATGCATAAATAGAATACGGTAGTCTACAAAAAAAATAAAAATAAAAATAAATAAATTAAAAAAAGTTTAAATATAGTTTTCCTGTAGTTTCACTTTCAAATGATGAAATGCTTCATAATACAGTGTTTGTAAAGATCAAATATAATATATGACCATTCCTGTAAGCCTATACGAACACTCAATATGACAGAAAATGCTGCCCAAATCACTCAATACCTAAATCTGGTTACCAATGATCCGGTACCCACAGGATGAGTTCTAAAAATAGACTTCTATTTTTAGAACACAAACCCATACAAACTGCAGACATCCAGCTATTGAATGAATGGCCGCTATGAGGGCCAATCTGTGTATACAGTACATCCAGCAAAAACAAGAAACAAGTTACAATAGCTTTAAGCTACCTTCGCCATCAACAAGATCAAACTCTCCTTCCCAACATCACAGATATATCAGCCCGTTTCCTTCCCCCCTAAGCATATCACTGAGTCACACTGGATGAAACAGAGAAGCTGTCCAAGAGAACTGCCTCTGTAGAATCGTTCAGAGCCACTGCTCCAGAACAAGTTGTGGTAAAAATTAATGCACTGAACACTGTCGATGTACAGCAGCCAAGTATTGACAGACAACAGCGATACTCAACAGTTGCGGCACACGTCGGCTAATTGGAAGCTCCTCTTGTGACACAGTAGCACATCACACTGACTTTAATTATCAGCATTTAGAGTTAGTGGGCTTTAAGTAGAATTGGGCATGAAAGGAGAGTAAGAGTAAAACCAGTTATTAAATGAGGAATATTATATAGTGCTTCACATCTTAGCAGTCAACAGCTATGTACATATATATACACAAATACATCATACAATATGTGTATATATTATATATAATATAAATGCTACATACATAGTTTATCCGACACTGCTAAAAAAAAGAGCGTTTCTTTCTTTTCTTAATATTGTCCAATTCAACACAAGCTTCAAACCACCTGGGGAGCCTATCTTAACGAAGTCAACCCGATTACCCTCCCTACAACCGACCCAGGCTGGCTTCTCTGTCAGGATGTGACCTTGACTGCCATGTACATTAGCTCAGAAACCGTGGTGATCTCAGACAAGGCTGAGGTCAGCACTTATGGCCACAACAAACACATTTTAGTCTCTTTTAAAGCAAACTATCACATCTTATTTCTATAAAAATATCACATCCTATTATGATTTAAAGCCACATCATATCTCGCACCCTTTCACCACCCCTTCCCTCCCTCTTCCACAAAAATTGCAACAGCTATAGTTTGTTTTTCCATATTCATTTAGAACTACGTACAAAGCTGGTTTCAAGTATAAAGAAATACAAATAAATCTCTCCCAGTTATCATCACACTGGCAGCCATATTACAAGTGGGAAGTGGCGATAACGGTATGAAAGTGATGTTGAAAGAATCACAAAAGAACAGAGACATAAAAATCCTAAAAGGGGACTGCCATTGCAAACAAATACGACAGATCATGAGACGTATTGAAGAAACAAATATACCGAGAAATTAGCACCATTTAATGCCAAAAATATTTTCACACATTCTCGATATCACAAATAGCACAATAATGCATATATCATCATCTAAATCCCCTGCAAGCAACATTCAACTTTCTCCTCTGCATAGAGACATCCACAAATCCTAATTGATCAGATCAATGAAGTCATAATCTCGTCCATAAATTCGTACTTTCACGATTCCAGCGTAAGAAACTGCTCTAACTTGGACAGTCTTGGAGACTGACATGAACCGTGACACTGCTTTAACCACAAACTACAGCAATCCTTGACTCCCAGCCAATACTGTACATGACTGACGTGGGGACTGACAGGAGCTGTAGGTAAATAGCGTACTAAATATAGGCAAATGTTAACAAAAAAGGAGCCAAAATTCCAGAAAATAACTACCTGAGACTAATAATCTACCAAATGTATCCAAATGTAATAAATAAGTGATGTACTGATAATAACAAAAATAAAAGCATTAGCTCTATAGTTTCATATAACCCAGTCTTCCAGCTGGTTACTCTTTCATGAGCAACATGAAGACATGGTAGGTAAAAAAAATTGGTTAGGAAGCTAGTGCTTCATTATATCACACCCTTTTCCTTTCACCAGGATGGGGCAAACAACCATTCACTCCTTCACCATTACTAATGAATACAATGAACACTAATGAATCAAATAGGGCTCTCAGAGAAACTCCAGTATACAGCTATTTCATTTTCTCTCCAAAAGCAGTCAAGTCAACACCTACATGACTTCATCACTCCCCCCACTCCGCCCGCTCACCACGGACAAATGCGTGCAGCGAACTAGCGAGCATAACTAGACAGAAAAGTGGCTACCAATATTCACTCAAACTGCACATAGATCTGCAACTCACTGAGAAAATCAAATCCGAAGTGTCGCCCTGAGCCGCCGCCACTAGAGCGTAAAAGACAAATCCTAGCAGTAAGGTGAAACGGGCACGTCCAAAGGCCTAAAAGGAAGTGGAATTGCTGACCGAGTTCCCACCCAAAACGTCCATATAATAATTAAATCCGGATTCCAAAAAAAAAAATTAATACTGTAGTGATAGATCACATCACGTGTTTATTAGGATTTAGCACGTGAACAGTTGAGAAGTAAAAATAGTTTGTGGGTGTGGTTCATTGGAACGACGTCGTACGTTTGTTGTATGCGAGTTTGAAAGTGGGTGTGTGCTTGCAACACCGGAGTTCCTCCTCCCTTCTTTCTGCTAGAGCACTTCCGCGGGTTGTAGAGTCAACATGAAGTATTGCTATTAGGTGAAAGTGTGGCTGCCGATTTACCTTTTCTCTCCTTAGTAGTACGAAAGACTTCATCTCTCCCTGGGCGTAACTCGCCGTGCCGAATTTCTGTGGCACACATATACCCGCCTATACGATAGCCATAACAGCGCTTGCTGTACTCAAATTGTATAATTGAATACGTTCATGGCTGGGATGTTGGTAAGTTCACCATTTTAAATTTTGTATTGTTCACCAGACAGTAAATATCAATAATGTAAGAAGCTACTTGCTGTTGTGAAAAAGTAGGGTTGGTTTTCCATGAATACATTAACTCTCTTATCACTAGACCAGGACTGTGTATCTCTATTTTGATGGCAGCCAGCCATCATTATTTGACACATCACATCTCAAGTTGTTAATGACAACTAATTCATTTTTAGCTGATAAGGCAAACATAGGTGTAAACAATAATAACACTAACATGTGTAAACAATAATAACAACACCAAGTGGCGTGTTCTGCCTTATCATATTTACTAATTAAAAACAACTTAATTAGATTTTAGTGTTAGAGAGGGAAAGAGATGTTATAGAGCACATAGCAACTACCACAAAATAGCAACCACATCTATGGTGATTTTAATTAGTATATCCTAATAACTACAATCCTGATTAGGCTTCCTGAATAAACACCAGGTCAGTCTATGCTGACATCTATAACTTTGGTATCAACATTCACATACCTTGTGTAGTAAGGGCAATTGCCAGAGTCTGGAGTTCTTAGCATTCTGTCAATGGCAGCTGGAATTTTTATTGGATTTGGACCAATTGAGTGTAATTATGACAACCCAATCTTCTGGAAGCACTGTATTTAAAAAGTGTTTATAATGAATAGTGTATCTTTGATGTTGATGTGACCACCAATTGTTTTTAATTGTTATTGTTGTTGTAATTGAATGGAAGGGAATGAGAGGTTTGGAGTTTAGTGTACCACTACTGTAGTTAGCATACTCTATGTTCACTATGGAATAATATGCATGGCTATAGCCAGTGTTAGTAATCTGTTTGTAAATAGGGTGTTATGATTTTAGTGTGTGGGATATGGGATGGTTGTGTTCTGTATACTGCTCCTTGTTGTTCTGTTGAAGTGCACACAGCATGTCATGAAGTTCACATAGTCTTGTAAATGCTTCCTAAAGTTCATTATTTTATGTTATTGTTTTTTGTCCGTGTGTTCGCTGTGTAGCACATTGCGGAAAACCAAGATGCTGATCCTGAAGTACTTTTCACCAGACAGGAAAAAATAGGAAAAGGATCGTTTGGCGAAGTTTATAAAGGGTGAGACTTGCACTTGTAGTAGGAAGGGGTGGGTCTGTATGGGTTAGCATGGCGGTTACCTTGTGGGTGTGGCAGATGAATTAATTGATCTATTCTACACGTGTAGTTTGCTCGTAACTTATTATAATATGTAAGTACGTATGTAAATATTAGCCGAGTATATAGAAATACCAACAGCTACAGTTCCTATGTCAAACAATGAAGCTGTAGTGGCATGTGTGCGTGTTTGTCGGAGGTTGTTGAATATGTGGTAGTATTCTTTGAGCTGTAAACACCACTGCAGAGAGAAAGAGAGAGAGTGTGTGTGTGTGAGGGTGAGGCAAGGGGTTAATTAGAAATAGAACTTGAGAGTTGGTGGTAAGCCCCTGAATGATATGGTCGCCTTGTTCATATTTACCGGCACACGCAAGTGGGCAGGGAAAAAATCGTGTTCGTTTTAATTATTCGTATATACAGTAATGTGTGTGTATATAGTTTGTATACATATTTATATAGTTGTGACCGAAAATTTTGGCAAAGCTGGCGATTTAAGAATCTAGCATACTTTTAAACTTGTATGCAACAATTGCTTCTTGAAAATATAATGTCACTGCTACTTGCTAAACGGTACTTCTTGGACGTGAAATGCTATAGCATTCAGGTCCAGTGTTCTAGTCTTGTTACATTAGTGAGTTCCCTTCAAGGATGAGGGGAAAAAAAAAAGAAAAAAAAAAGCAGGGCTCAGTATACAAGTGAAATGCCATGGCATTGGTGAGTAGTTACTGGCTTAGTAAATACTATGGCATTGGTGAGTAGTTACTGGCTTAGTAAATACTATGGCATTGGTGAGTAGTTACTGGCTTAGTAAATACTATGGCATTGGTGAGTAGTTACTGGCTTAGTAAATACTATGGCATTGGTGAGTAGTTACTGGCTTAGTAATTGTTTGTTTCTTGTTCCGCTATCAATAGATTTTATTGTGTAGAGAATTATAATAAGGAAGGTATGCAGATTAAATTAAACAGTCCCTTTTGGCTGGTAGCAATTACTGTAATTCAAGTGTCAGATTTCAGTTCCCATGTCGGAGTATTGCTTGCTGTATTACTCATTTCATGCGCCAGTTTCAGAACTCTGCTTGCATTCCAATATCAAGTTGCATCCATTCCAACTGCTGGCTGGTTTAATTCACAACATTTTAGAAAAAATCACAAATATGTATCTGTGGTGTGCGTCCTGAACCTCCCAATTGCACTTCAGTATACATTGGGTTATAGAAGCATGTGAATGCCTTTGCTTACTGAAAACTGAGCTAGTTGCAGCCAATGTACATTCATTAATGAATGTACTGTGGAGCCATAAGAGGGAACCAGACCTTGATGACTGTGGCTCGAACCTTTGTGTGTATGTGTGGAAGAATCAAACCTTTTAACTAAGTAAATAATAATAAAAGCATGCTTGGGTTATGTTGTTCTCAGTTAATGACTGTGCTTTGCTATCTTTGGCAAAAATTGCTGTGGGGTATTTAATGAATATACATGTCTCTGTCTCCTGTGTACGTTTGAATTCCTGTTAGGCTGTGAGATAACAATATTCATAGAGCCAATGCACAGAATTCATAATGGTTGATTGCCAAGCTACCATGGCCACACCTTGTTTACAAGATTTACTTGATCTGTCAACAATAGAGTTCTATTTATAGCACCTCGTGTAGTTTCCAAGTGGAAGTATTGGCGCGAGTTGGACTGTAACAGGATACATCCATTCTCTAATTGGAAAGATCTATTTTTCTCTTTTTCTATTTTCCTTTGAATGGTATTGTCTGTCTGTAATGGTTTTCACTTGAAGGGTAGATTAGTAGTAAGCTTGTATGAAATGTTTATAATGCCGTGACAATGCTTGAATGAAAATATGAAGTACACAATACCATCGGAGACTGGTAAAACTTGGTGGGAAGTCACACACACACAGACACACACACACAGACACACACACACACACACAGAGACTGACACGCCTTGATAAATGCAGTTCGCAGGGGTGCTTCAGCTGATGCTATGCTGGTGCTTGCTTAAAGGAATTAAACCTCAGTTTATAAGTTTCAAGTCTTATGACTGATATCAACACATGAATTTACAGGGACAATGATGTATGGTTATTTTTCTTTGTATAAACAGTTGTATGCAGTAATTTCAAGGGATTACCCAATTGAAATGTACCACCTTAAAAAGTTGTACAGTAAAGGATCTATTTCTTGAATTTTTTTTAGTTGTGGTGATTATTAGGTACAATAGTTGTTTTTGTTTTTGCTTTTTGTTGTTTGTGTGTGTGTGTTTGTGTGACTGTATTCCTAAATGTTTAAGAAGCTAACATCAATCATTGATTGTAATTAGAGGGGGTATTTGAATTTTTTTCTTTAGCCTGCAATGATAGTACTGTGTGTGTGTGTGTGTGTGTGTGTGTATGCGTGTGCTATCTTTTTCTTTCTCCACTTCCAGATTTGACAATAAGACGAAGAAGATTGTGGCCATGAAGATCATTGACTTGGAAGAGGCGGAGGATGAGATAGAAGACATCCAGCAGGAGATCACGGTGCTATCCCAGTGCGACTCTCCACATGTCACCCGATACTTTGGCTCATACTTAAAGGTAAGGTCATTATTTAAATTGTGCACGGCAGCAGAGTACGAAGGGCGGGCGTTTTTGTTTTCACTGTTCTGGAATTTTGGAGGGAAGTATCAAGTGCCAAGCCAGCTATTGGACTTTTTTTTTTTTTTTTGGAACCACAATTCTGTCTTTAGTCAGTGGGCGGCTGCCGTGACAATTACATTTGTTTAATATCACACATTAGTTGCTATGATATCCTACCAAGGCATGGTATGGCAGCAATTTCCTAGAAAAGCTCGCAAGTTGGATGAAGTTTTCACACTTCTCATGAAGACACATTGTATTTTAAGTGTATGCTACATACATAGCACATGTATGGGTTCCTCTGGAGGTTGTTGGGTGTGTGTTATGCAGAGGTGGTGTGGGGTTTATGTATGTGAAACATGGTGGCATTAATTAGCACTGTCTTATAAGTAATTTGTGGCTTGTGGTATAGCGGCTGGTCTCCCTGCCGTCGTGATGGTGCTTGTGGAGAGCCCTAATGGAGTCCCATGACTCGACATGTCTGGTGTTTGCATAGATACACTTCTAATCCTTTTCTATTCTCTTTCTCTGTACTCTCCATCTTGTTGCCTTTTGATCCAACTTTCAATTTGTGCTAGCCTCCAGCTAAAGATAACACAAAGTGTCCTCCACTTTGCAAGTGTGAGAGAATACAGGCACATTGTAGAAGAGAGGACATGTTTGAATGCATTAGTCCCTTTGTTCTAAAAATAGAACATGAGTCAGCGTATGTGTGTGTGTACATGTGTATGGCTCAGCTGTCTATATTTGAGTGTTACTAATTGGTGGCGTAGTCCTTTGTGGGGGGATCAAGTTCAAAATGTTACTATTTTTAGGTACATATACTGCTGTGTTTGTCCGCTTGGCCATGCAAGTGGCAGGTGCT
>WLWI01003589.1_pt1 | contig 13270 bp, 18 predicted proteins | sample 6701501 | NCBI WGS metagenome assembly WLWI01 (sample SAMN12718690, study PRJNA515312) | sponge metagenome | isolation source: marine sponge | host: Mycale hentscheli | place: New Zealand: South Island, Marlborough, Capsize Point | collected 2014-11-01
GAGGAAAGCCAACAACACACAGAAGTACTATGAAGGAAAGTGCCCCAGACAGAAAAACAGAGGACTCAAAAGTTAACACCACACAAGGTGACCCAGATCTAGGTATTTATGATAACCCTAATGTAGCTGACTCAGATGAAGATGAAACTAACGACGATGCTAACAATGTGTATGACTGTGTTCGAGAGGAATTGCAGCCGGCCATGTTTATAGGAGCTGAGGGCACTAAAGACTTTCAAGATGAAGACATCTATGCACCAGTCTATGACACATCTACATTTGGCACTTCATCTCTTCGGACAATACCTGTTCTCAAACCCGAAAACATCAAGAAAGTGAAGACTATCGGAACTGGATATTTTGGCAAAGTCGTTCTTGCTGACACTGTAGATCTTAGTCAAAAAGATTTAAATATCGGAGAAGACGAAGATAAAACGAAGCCGATAAGAGTAGCTGTCAAGCAGCTAAAAGCGAATCCATCATCCCAAGCCCTTGAAGGATTTGAGAAAGAACTCAAATTCATGTCTAGACTAGACCACGAAAATGTGATTAAAGTTCTGGGATCCTGTAAAGGATCTATGACATACATCATGATGGAGTACATGGAGAAAGGAGACCTTGCTCAATATTTAGTTAATTTTGAGAATATGTCCACCGATAATGAAGAAATAAGTGATATTACTATCTCAGCAAACATTTTGGCCATCATGTGTTCTCAAATAGCCAATGGTATGAAGTATCTAAGCTCAAAGAACTTCATTCATCGTGACCTGGCCACCAGAAACTGCCTTGTTGGCAATAACATGCAAGTCAAAATAGCCGACTTTGGTATGAGTCGTAACTTGTATCAATCCCACTATTACGTCCTGAAGGGTCATGCAGTATTACCAGTACGCTGGATGGCCAAAGAATGCTTCTATGGCAAGTTCTCTACCAAAACAGACGTGTGGGCATTTGGAGTGACCATGTGGGAGATATTCACACTAGCTAAGGACATTCCATATGAAGACATGCAAGATGAGGAACTCGTGGTCGATGCCACTCAGAAACATCCGAGAACTCTTCTGGCTAAACCCACCAACTGTCCAGCAAACATGTATGATGCAATGCTGATGTGCTGGAAGGAGTTGCCTAGTGATCGAGCCACTTTTGAGACTCTTTGCGACACACTCATGAATATCACAGAGTCACCCAGAGAAGATTAGTCAGGTATAGTATCACACTAATATTATTCATATCGTAGTAGCATGCATACATGTGTCACGTTGTCTGTCAATACATTTCTATTGCACCATTACTGTTGATATTACAGTTAGCTTGCCTCATACCAGTATTTTATACAGATGTACCAGATTCATTTTTGATACTTGATTATCCCCACACTGGAATATTGTTATTCATAATTATATTATCAGTTTATAATAACATTATAATACAGTTCATATAAAATAAACAATAACGAACAACTAATAAAATGGTTACAGATAATGTAGAAAACTAATAATAATATGTTTGATTGGATATGCCATACAAAATGAGCTGACAATATCATTGTTCTAAAGCATTGAGACCATCCATAGCTCTATTGAGGTTGGCTTTCTCCTGTTCCAGGGAGTCCAACTTCTCCTTGTTCAGGTCTCGAATCTCCACCGGTACCTAAAGACAACCAGCAATAATGAGCCCTGTTCATGAGTCACTATTGAATCAAACTGACCTTCTGTTCGTAGTTGTCGATGTTCATAGCTTCCATGAGTTTGGCCAAGGCTTCATCCAGCTTGGTCACCTTGCCTTGCAGTCTACCCACTTCCTTAGGGACGTCCACCAAACCACGCAGCATGAGGTGAACCTCACAGCTAGCACCTATAGTGCTCATGGTGCACCCGGCAGGGACGGGGTCAGAGGTCAACACATGTACCCTGAGTAAGTCAAAGAATGTTACCTTAAATATGTGACCGTCTACGGGAAAACCGGGCACAACGCGGCGTGCGTTATATCGAGAAAAGATCGATCGATTTCTTAAAAATGTATTGTTTCAAGCCTACGGAAGGGACCGGTTAGGTCTATTATAGCAGGAACGACTAAAGCTACGACGATAAAACTTGGAGAGCTCAATATCTGGACGCCGACAACTCCGTAAGTGCAACAAAAAAAAAATTCGAAGGTGCCGCGTTGTGCCTGGTTTTCCTATAGACGGTCACATATAACACACAAGTGTTCAGATGAGGGCCTCAGGAATAATAATGTATGTGATTGGATAAGATTCACAAAGAGAATAACTTGCAATATAAAACATACACTTTCTATCACACACACACACATACATGCACACACGGTACTACTCACTGGCCACATTTACTAAGAGTCCCCGTTGCCATGGAGAACTCCCTCATGATATCTGCAGCTTTATCTGTCTTACACACAATGTACACTGCAAACACACACACACACAGAGTACGGTATCAGTAGACACATATGTGCGTATGTTGTATATTCATAGCACATGTGACAAACACAATGCTGTGTCTAGGCTGCCTACAGATACACATATTCATGCACTGATAAATACACCATATAATACAAGTCTAAATTCCAAGAGACTGTTACCCAAGCTGTAAAAATATATCACCTCTGGCAAATAAATAATAAATATTCAATAAATGGTGTATAAATAGACTTTCTATTGACTTCCATGGCCAACATGCTACATGTCCTAGAGTTACTGTAACTTGTAACTTACTCCTACATCCAGTCGGCCTTATAATGACATACTAAATGAAACATTAAGAAATGTACTATTTAAATGTGTATGTGTGTGTGTATGTGTACGCACAAACACACAAGTATACCCAGCTAACCACACCCTCCTCTCCTACATCCAGTCGGCCTTATAATGACAAACTAAATGAAGCATTAAGAAATGTACTATTTAAATGTGTATATGTGTGTGTATGTGTACGCACAAACACACACACACACACAAGTATACCCAGCTAACCACACCCTCCTCTCCTACATCCAGTCGGCCTTATAATGACAAACTAAATGAAGCATTAAGAAATGTACTATTTAAATGTGTATGTGTGTATGTGTGTATGTGTACGCACAAACACACACACACACACATACACATGTATACCCAGCTAACCACACCCTCCTCACCTTCAGGCCTGGCGCTATTAGGTAAGTAATCAGCTTTCATCCCACGAAGACTAGTCACCACCTCCTGCATCAACTTCAGACGCTCGTCCAATGCTTCATCACGATATGGCAGCTGAACACACAAACATTCCAAACACACACACATACTTCAAATAGTAAAAACAAAATTCTGAAAATGAAGTGCAAGCTAAAAAGACTGTTATCCACAAGAGACACACTGAAATGGTTTCCTCCTGTTTTTTACTCTTCTTTGTAAAAACATTTATCTGCACACACATACAAACCTCAGTGGGATAAGGAGCAACACAGATAGATGGTACAGTCTTGCCGGGTCTCCTGGGGAGCCTCTGGAACAGTTCCTCCGACAGGTACGGCATGAAGGGACTTATGAGTCTTAGAGCCGAGTCCAAACATGTGTAACTGTGAGGAATGGTGGTCAAGGAAGAAACTTGCACAAGGAGAAACAAACAACAGTGTTTAGTACAGGAAGGGGAAACACTGATCTAGCCATCCTTAAAATGAAGCTTCTTACATCTGTACAATTTCCTACTCTTACATGTCAAACACTGATAATATAATTTTTGCACATTTTGAACTGATACTTGAAAAAAAAAAAGTTTAACAAAAAAAAAAAAGAAAAAAAAAAAGAAAAAAAAAGAAAAAAAAAAAAAAGAAGACTAATTCGAAACTACACTACAGAAAAATCTACCACACCCACCAATGCAATCAGAGAGAACTGAATGTCAACTCACATTCAGAGCTCCTTCTGCATATCTACAGAGAACTAGTACAAAATACACAACATAGATCACCTTGAAAATTAGAAAAAATGTACCAGCTATCATAGCAACACATGTGTGCTTGTCAACAGTACCACCACTATAAAAATTTTTTCTTTTTATTGATACATAAATTTTGACATTTGTCTAGCAGATGGTTAAAGAAACAGACGACTCTAACTCAACTGCTACCAGTGCACAGGAAATATTCATGTAAACTTTATGATGACAAGAAGAAAGCTACACGAGAAAAAATGTGTATAATAACAATCTAGTGTTGTAGGTTGGTACCGTTTACAAGTTTACAGACACACTATTGTGCACGGCCTGTTATTATATTTTCAGTTTAACTTATACAATGACCTGTTCCTTTGCGCCTTCACAGGGCAAATGTGATTGTTAAAACAACAATGAAATAACATCTACCAATTACAAAAAAAACAAAAAAAAACACCCCCTAAAAAATAAGAAAATCCTCAATTAATATTATTATGATCGCAACAATAAAAATCTCTACTTTTCGCACCCCAATGTTTGATACAGAGTGGGAGGGGGAAGGCCGACACTGGGAACTACCTCCCCCCCCCCTTACCTTTTCTCCACCAACCAATGACGCCTCGAGAAGATATAATTGGAATTACTTAGAATGAAATGTTTTTGCGAAAGTTACAATTGAATGCTCTGGTTTTGCTAATTGCATCCAAATATCCATGTGGGCAGTGGCTGAAGGGGACTGGACCTAGAAACTCGAATTTCCACTAATTTCACAGTTAAAATGCACCAAATAGGACCCGAGATAATTCACTTCTAGGTTAATCCTTTTGTAAACTGCAGAATGTGTACACATTTTAACGTTTATCTAACACAAATATTTCCCTCCCAAGCGAAAATTTCTGTATGAAACCCAGAAACTAGACCTCAAACTTTCCCCTTCCCACCCACACAATACCCCAACATCCCGTGCCACATGTGGATACAGTACATTCCGAGACACCAGTTTGGCGTCCTCATCCTCTCCGTATATCACTGGCTTGAGAGCCTCAAAGTATACGTCACAAAGGTCATAGAGCCAGAAGTTGTAGAGGGCCTTAGTGACTGAACTGAAGTCATAGTTGTCGAACCCACGATTAGCATCAGAGATAGCTAGAGACAGTCGACTCATTATCCACCTGTCCATCACACTCTCTTTACCTGACAACTAACACACACACATACATTCAAACTAAACACAATTATCTGGGATACTTACAAATAAACCTTCTCTATTATTTAAGGAGTTCCTCACGTAATAAGTAATTAAACTAGATAAATATTACTTATAAAATACATTACCACAGTTTCTATGACCATACATGAAAAAGTTATAGGTAAAATTAATTACACAAATTCAACTTGGAGTATGAATAGATACAAACAAATTTGTTTATCGCTCATAGGCAATGCCATCAACTATCCAAACACTGTCTGTATATAACAAGGCAGCATTTTAACACTCCATAACGGGACGATCTAACATGTGAAGATTACATGCAAGAGAGCTCTTATGCCGTGATGTCATGACGAAAACATGTATATCCCATAGAGTTTGGGGCTACATGAAATTGTATACAATTTATTTTAAAATGGAAAACATCCTACTATTATCAGCTTCCTCATCACTACACAGCACACCAATACACAAATACCGAAGGTCTTCTTGCGGAATACTAAACAGGGAGAGAATTGTTAATTTTTTGGCTACAAATAAATTACACAAAGAGCTGTGCAGTGTGACATACACTACACACACATGCACACAAGGTGTCACTTCTTTACACTCGAAGTTAACACCATTAATCACGTGTGAGGAATTACCTCCATGGAAGCATTGGGTTTGAAGTTGTCTCCAAAAGCGATCTGCGAGAACTTGAAAGCGTTCCATATTTTGTTGCAGAAGTTCCTGAATCCGGCCACCCTCCTGACGTCCAGGTTGATGTCCTGAGCTTGCTCCGTGTACCAGCACAGAGCAAACCTCATTGCATCTGTACCGCACACCGGGATGCCTTCAGGGTAATCCACCTTCTGTGCTCACACCCAAACACAATACATGTAGGTTTGTACATATAATATATTATTATTCCCCAGGATGTGTTCCATGCTTGTCCAGTATATATGCCATACAATTATTATCATGATGAGTTTACATGCATGTCTCCCTTACCAAGCCTTCCTTGGCTCTCTTAACCTCCCGTGGATCAAGGTTGCTGTTGTCAAGGCGATCTTGAAGATTCTACATAATCAATATTTATCAATTCATCTATAAATAATGATGTGTATAAATGGATCACCATCCACCGTAACACCTTCATTAGATTAGCCCCACCTACCTTTAGGGTAATCCCCAGCACCACATCGAGTGGGTCGATGACATTGCCCAGTGATTTGCTCATCTTGCGTCCGTGGGCGTCTCTGATCATGGCATGAAGGTAGACGTCAGGAAAAGGCAGTTTGCCCAACAGCTTCTGTCCGAAGAACACCATCCTGGCCACCCAGAAGAACAGGATGTCATGGCCAGTCTCCAGGAGACCATTTGGGTAAAATACCTCCAAATCTGGAGTCTGGAAAAAAAATTAATATCAATCACAAGTCAATACAGGAGGTGGAAAAACAACAACACAAAAAGGACAAAAACAACAACAAAAACTATATAAGACAGCAATAAATCTGACTTGTTCCACACTTGCTAAAAAAAAAAAAAAAAAAAAAAGAGACTATGATCACAAATGTCGTGCACCTTTCATACAGTACACAAGATGAAGAGTTGACATCTTCACAATAACATGTAACCTTTTCCTCTTACCACTCCAGGTCGTTGTTGACTCATACTACATCTCTCTATCCACTGTAAACTGAAAATTAATATTAAACTTATCCAAACATCTACACCACAGCTGGCACACACGCACGGAGAAACACACACATTACACGGAGAAACACGTACTAACACAAACATTATCACACACATACACACACAGACTGTGACCAGCGAATCAACAGTTGCACAGTGTCAGGCATTCGAGATATATTATTCATGTCTTTTCCCTAGAGTGAACACCCAGCCCATGCTATAAGTGGTGATCTACAGATATTCATGAGTTAGTGGCCCTGACAGAATGGAGACAGACAGCACTGCAGGATCTATCCCTTACACACACATGCACACACACATACTCACAAGTCATCTCATCAATTATATTCATGACTACAAGTGTGATATTCATAAGTTACTATGGAGACCAAATACAATAATACAAACTAAATTCCTTATGTGGCTGGCCCGCCATCCACTAACAAGGAAACACATACACACACCCAAATTACATAAATTAAACACTTCAGTAATCACTAAAACCCACCCTAGTTTTCGTAAATACAAAACAACAACAACAACAACAACAAGATATACATATAATTTGTGTAAAAACACATGAGCCCCATCCAACAACACTGCACATATGAAAAGTATTGGAATGCAATCCAATGAATAGGCTGCATTCAATGATGGAACATTAGTGTGCTCTTTGTAGACTCACTTACATACATACATACATTCACACATAAGCACACACAAACACACCGTATCTGGCCAGCCAAAAATGGAGAAGGGGAAGAGACCAGATGAAAACCATGTATCCAACACATCTTCATCTACATACATACATACATACACACATACACACAATGCATGAAACACTGCCAGTTGAACCAGTCTTAGTGAACAATGTATTATTTATAGATCTTTTAAAGCAAAACCATTGCCAATAACATAATGTAATGCCTTGAGTTCTTGCTGAGCTCATTATGTAACTGCTTCCACACATTCACAAAGAACAAACTCAGTTCAGAATCAGTACAAATGTTGCACGATTTTTTTTAAATTAAAACAATAATTTCCCTTTAATAAGAAATATTACATTAATGCAGGGAAAATAGTTTGTAATGTACACACTGCAGGTCAAGTGTCAGACTACTATCAGTTCCACAAGCAGCCATCAATACGAGGCTATGTAGAACAACCCACACTTAGAAATACTACCTTGGTGAAGGACAATCTTGTCTTGGGGAATGCCAAACTTCTTGGAAGCCTTCTCCACAGCCTCTGCCTCAGATCTTCCACTCACCCAATACTGACCCTCATTGGGCTAATGAAAAATACAAGGAAAGATCCAATTTGAAAATATGGTAAGGGTCATCAAATCAAACTTTGCAGGAAAGTAGCTTTTATGAAGAATTACTGATAATTATACATACAATATGTGTGTGCATGTGTGCATATGTATATGTGCATGTGTGCATGTGTGTTTGTGTAGAAAGCGATCACGCAAGGTGAGAAGCTACAACATGAATTCCAATGTGTGTGTGTGTATGTGAGCAAGCACTCTCAATAAAATATTAGGTAAGGTGTGGTCACTCACATCACCAGGAGGTATGGATGGATCGGTGAAGGTGACAAAGTAGGCAGGAATTCTATGTCCCCACCACAGCTGTCTGGAGATGCACCACGGGCGAGGGTTACCCAACCACTTGTACCACGTAGCCTCGTGCACCTTGGGGATGATACGCAGATCTCCACTGCGGACAGCCTGAACCAGACAATGAAGAGATCAAATAATGGCAACAAAATACGCTGGTGTCAAAGTCTACTTATGGGAAAATACACGTATCACAAGACATTGTCAGGAGGTGTGGTTGGTGACAGAGGGAGTAGATAGATATGAGTGCAACTACAACAGACTGTGAAGTGATCTACTACAGTCTCAACCAGGGGATCATTAAATTTATATAATAAGCCAGAGTCACTCTCATAGCTCCAGAAAAAATAAAACAAAAAGACAACAACAAAAAGCAAAACAATTAGCATCAGATGTTTCATATTAGGAGTTGCAATAACTCAATTACATGTCATTGTAATGACAACAAATTTGATACACTAGTTCTAGCACTACTACCTAAACAAAACGGCATCTACTACTGCAGCACATCACACCCACATCCTATTCCTAACCCATCCCACTCTCATATCCCACCCAACACGTGCCTCCCTCCGGCCTACCCGCCCACTCACCTCCACGGCATTCTTGGCCATGTCAGTGATGTCCACATACCACTGTGGCTTGATGAGTGGCTCCACTATGTCCTTGGAGCGACTGCACACAGGCACCACCATCTGATGCTCCTTAGTCTCACGGTACAGACCTTTCTCCTTCAGGGCTTCAAGGACAGCTTTGCGGGCATCAAACCGTTTCATACCCTGAGGAAACAAACATCATACTAAAATACAGTACAAATTCAAGTGCATCATTTGTTCAGTTTTTCAATTTTCAGTTATTTTCGTTGTTCAACTGATGAAGATCCTACGGAATCGAAACGTCTTGATAAAACTTCAATACTACAATAAGTTAAAAAAATAAGATTATGTTCACTTATAAAAATGATACTAGTTGCTGCGTCCATGTGATAATGCAGTGATGACGAGTGAGTTTGCACAGTTAACAAAAAATTAATTAGAGTGGTAATGGTAGTATAAGATCGTATTTAGTAAGGAGCTCAAAAATTGACAATTTATCCTTCACAATCTAAACTTAGCCTCAAACTCCCAACTGGTGGAGTAAAGTCAGAGAGACATTGAGTGTGTTAAAAAAGGTGAACATAGCATCCTCCTGTGAGGATGAGGATACTAAAATACTCTTATTTGTGCTGCAGAAACAGCCAGGAAACAAAAAAGAAAAAAAAGAAAAAAAGAAAAAAAGAATGAATTTTTTTTTTGAACTGGAAGACCCCATGGTGAGCACTAAGTCATTCATCTAAACATGGAACTTCTTCCAATTCATGGAAATGTCAAGAAATAAATTAAATAGAACAGGCAATAGAAAAATTAAACTAAACATTACCTTGCTATCTGCAATAATTAAATAAGAGAATTTTTTTGTTACACTGTATTATAATATATGTAAAACACAATTTAATTATTGTATTAATAAATAAATATAAAATCGCACTAAAGCACCACAAACCTTGAACTGGTCGCACGTAGAAACATTCCCTTCATCATCTATCATGTCCACAAACGGCAGGTCATGTCTTTTACCACACTCGTAATCGTTGTGATCATGAGAGGGCGTGATCTTCACCGCACCCGTACCAAACTCTCTGTCCACCATCTCATCAGCCACGATGATCAACTCACGATCACAGAATGGATGACGACACTTCTTCCCAACAACATCCTGTGCAGAGTTTAGTAACAAGTTAATGAGTCAGACAGTTTATGTTAAGAAAGAAGCACAAGGTATAGACACAACTAAAATTAGACATAGTGAAGGAAAAGGAAAGCAAAAACTTCCTAAAACCAAACAAATAAACAAAAAGTCAACACTTTACTGATGCTATGTACAAGTATTAGAGTGAGGTAATTATATGGCACTAATGGACACACACACACACACACACACATGCACCTTGTATCTGTCATCCTCAGGATGCACAGCTATGGCAGTATCACCCAGCATGGTCTCAATACGAGTGGTTGCCACGACGATCTCCTTGTCCATCCCGATCACACGGTAGGCAAAGTGCACGAGGACACCAAACTCCACCTTCTCCTCGTAGCCTGGCACCTTCATGAACGTCCTCCCAGGCAACTCTATCTTGTCCACCTGATCACATACACAAGTTCAGCAAAGTCACCCAGTGACCAGTAATGCAATGATATACTGTTTTATTAGATACGTAATTACTCTCAACAATGAGTGTGAAATTAGTAGCGTTTGATAATTGCACTAAAAGAATTCGATAATTACAGAATTAGTAAACTAGGTATACCATGTACACTGCAAGCCTGAATAAATGCTAGTCTGCTATATTCCAGACATGAAAATATTCCATAAATTCCCATGTACATACCGAGTTGTAATAAACTAATAACTTCTTTTACTCAGGGACAGTCCCACTGAATTGTCCGGTATCCTGTAATCCCTAACCCCACCCCCCCTCCCCATGCACACCAACATTAGGTAAAGTGGAGACATTTTTACTGCCTAACATTGACTGCACCCTACACCATTAACTCCATCAACTCCAACATGAAGTAGTGTCCACAGTTGTGACCCGGGCTCACCTCAATGTCCGATATAGCTGACTTGAGAGTGCACGACCAGTTAACGAGTCTGTTGCTACGATAGATGGTGCCTTCTTCATGAAGACGGACAAAACACTCCTTCACAGCATTAGACAGTTTCTACACACACAATACAAACAAACTGAAATAATCCATCAACGTCAGAACTTCATAAGCTCACACATAAATTCTAGACTACCACTTCTCTCCAAGAAGTGTGACATTAAACTTGTGTAGTGAAACAACTGATTCACTCACCTCATCCATAGTGAATACAGCTCTGTCCCAGTCCAGAGAACTACCGGTACTCCTCAGTTGATGGTAAATACGATCTCCTTTTCTGCAGCACACACAAACACACACACAATCACAAATAAAAAACAAATGAATCAACCAAAATAACCACATACTTACAAACATTATGTGCTAATAAGAGGCTAAGTTGTACATGCCATTATCACACCAATCAGGACTAACACCAATTAGCACATGGCTTCCCTCATACATTCCATAAGTACTGTGAGTTCAGTTCTGACAGAGGAATAACCAACCAATGATCCAATTATATTACATAATTTGGGTATGGTTTATCAATACAAAATGCTATTTTCATCTATAGCAATAATTTCTAACAGTGATAATAGAATCACTTCTGTCACTAACTATGGAAATTTTTATATAGCACACTAACACAGTATGACTGAGCTAGAAAATTCTACAATTCCTGTTAAAAAATAAAAAAAATTGTGTCAAAAATTATAATAGTCTGTGGACAGGCGATGGTACGTAGTATAAATACAGATACAATATTGGCTGCCTGTTGGTTGTCATTGCTCTGTGGCAGACTGCTTGTACATTATGCAAGCAATCTCATGCTGATTGCCAATCTTTTCCTTAAATTCCTCTTTATTGAAACGAGCCTTCGAAAAAAAAATGATTAGAAAGAAAAAAAATTGTAGTTACCAGTAAATCTCTGCCACACGTCAACATACACACAAAAACTCGTTACCCCTCACACTAAACAGACTTCACACCACACCCACTCTGTCACCCACTCTCTCTTCCACTTCCAGACTTCCTCGATGAACTTCTCCCTGCCGATGTCGTGTCTGGAGAGACCTCTCTCCCTCATGAGCTTCTTCTCCACCACCACCTGGGTGGCTATGCCTGCATGATCCTGGCCTGGATTCCACAGTACCATACGCCCACGCATACGATGCCTGCAATATTGGTGATTGGTAAGAATAGTTAGTAGTTTGATTCACAGCAATAACCATAGATATCTAAACTGGCTGGGACAAAAAACAAACTAATAAAACAACTACAACAAAAACAACAACAAAAACACAAGAAAAACAAAACAAAACAAAAAACAAAAACAACAACAAAACCACAACAACAACAAAACAAGAACAAATAGAAATATGTACGTCACTTTGTACAATGTACATATAATTATACCAAAGAAACTACTTTCTCAGACATAGCAAGCGAACCTTGTCTATGTCCTATACTGAAATCTTACCATCTGACAATGGCATCCTGTATAGAGTTGGTGAGGGCGTGTCCCAGATGGAGACTACCAGTCACATTGGGAGGAGGCAGACAGATCATAAATGTACCGTCAGATGCTCCTGCTGTTACATTCTCACGCTACAACATCAGGTGCAATAAAAAAAATCACTAATGATATCACATACTAAAAAATAATACATGATGACCCCTTACCCAATACATAATGAAGACTACATTATAAACATACCACCACATAATGACCCCTTACCCAATAGAGCACCTACAATAATTTGTATTTACTTGAGATTTTAAAACAAAAGTTTGATAATTTTTTTACCTAAAGGGGTTCTCAGGAAATTAACAGTCATTACACATAAAGATTGATTAATCGCGGAAGACGCAAATACGCGTCAATTGAGAAAAATCAATAACCGCGGAGGACGCAAAAATGCGTCAAAAATGCGTCTTCGCGTCCATTTCGCCCTACAGCCTTGTGGAGTCAAGGAAGCCACCAATCGCAATTGCAGACGATTCTATTGTTGTAAGTATATTTTAGGCTTATAAAATACATAGACTGCCATAAGAAAATGTTGAGTAAATTTTGTCACAACAATAAGACTTCTTTCTAATAAAGTATAAATTGAAAATATATTTCATAATA
>WLWI01003590.1_pt1 | contig 13267 bp, 8 predicted proteins | sample 6701501 | NCBI WGS metagenome assembly WLWI01 (sample SAMN12718690, study PRJNA515312) | sponge metagenome | isolation source: marine sponge | host: Mycale hentscheli | place: New Zealand: South Island, Marlborough, Capsize Point | collected 2014-11-01
TGAATCAGAATCAGACAATTCTCTCTCTCTCTCTCTGACACATGATTAAAGTGAGGTATCACATCAGGCTGTCACAGTGCATGTACAAACCAATACTAACAATAGAGCCCGGGAAGAAAACGCTCCCCAAACAATTAATTATCAGCAATACCAACCATTACAACCCTCAGCATATACGATCCACACAACAACTCCTATAATTCTCTCCGTTAAACACCTGCACTCTGAGTGCACCTAGGAAGCCTAGAAAAGAGAAAACAGATATGACTCATTCTTAGAAAAAGTAAGAAAATGATCTGAAGCAAAGCATGTGAAGGAGGAGAAGGCACAGAGTGGGGGAGGAAAGAGTCTGGGGAGACGGAGGATGAATATTTGAGGTTGAGAGGGATACAGGTAAGGACAGGACAGTTGTCAGGGTTCTCTGTTCTGATGCAGCTGGGTTGCCATGGCAATGAAGGTCTAGAAGTGAAGAGCCTGGGGATAATAGCATTACTAAGGTAGATGGATGCAGCATAGAGAACCTAGCAAACCAACAAGCTCTGGGATTGAGGTCAACGTGAGCCCCCATTACATGACCACAGGACGATAATTCCAGAGTGTAATTACGGTCAGGCAACCACCTTGTTGTCGTGAACTAGAGCACATACATAGACTACCAACTCTGGCTTAGGAAAGAAAAAAAATATCGCTACTATTTCTACATTGGAGGCAGTTCATAGTCAAATGAACTAACTTGTTGCGGAAATAAGTAGGGAGGGGCATAATAATCACTGAAACTGATAATACTAATTACATACATTGACTGCCACTTCAAGTGTGAGAGAAGCAAGTCATGGTGTGCTAAGATGCTTGCCTAAGCCATTCAAGCCAGCAAGAGGGTAGCCATCCAGTCAGCCTATGGTGAAGTTAAGTGACCAACACCCTTAAGGCCTACTTGAAGCATGACCACTCCATGATGATGTCACATCCTCAAATCTACACCCAACCACCAACTGGGCCTAGCACCTGGATGGGCTGATTGCCTCTATACAGTGCCATGCCAATAAACAAAAAAAAAATTTTTCCTCATCTAATCAACATTAGACTCACTGGAACTTGTTACTCAGGGGAAAAATAAATAAATAAAAACGAACACTTCCTTGACTTGTGGCTGCCAAGAGCCGGCCAAAGCGCTCACATACCACTGGACACGCACTACATCAGCTAGTATCGGCCGAGGAATGCTTGAAGGTGGTCGCCACAGTTCCCCCGTCCTGCGCTGGCATTGTTTGCAACATCGAGCATTACCATGAGAACTTGGACGCCAGCCAAAGGATGGCCAGGTGCGTAGAACCGTTGGGCCAAGAGCTGCAGGCAATGGACCACCAGTGCAACCAATGCCAAGGGATAGGGGAGACAGCCTAATCTCCACAATGGCCACTGATCCTAACTTCTGAGTGGTCGGTCACCACAGCCCATTGTCGACTCTTCCAAATTCTGCAGCATCTTCGTTATTCTCGTTAAGAGTGCCTGGACAGCAGCTGCACTGATTTTGAATGTGCTTGTCAGTGACACGGAGAGGCAAAGGAGACCACAGTACCAATTACAGACATCAATATTCAGTTAGGAATATGTGCCTTGAAAGGAAATTTCCCATTGCATTTATTTTATTAGATAAACACTTACAATATATATATCAATTATCACATTGTTGGTTGCCCATCAAGAGTATGCAATCTGTGTGTATGTGTGTGTGTATGAGGACTGAGGGAGGGGGGTGGGAGTGGAGGTTGGGAGGAGGGAGATTTCATAAATAATACAAAATCTGTACTGCCTGTTCTTTGAAAGAAGCCATCACATTTCTGGTGCTGGAGATGCAAATTATATTACTAATCTGTATCTGTCCAACCATCTAATCTGAGGGCAGTTTTGTGGCCTGGCAATTCAAAACCATAGGAAGAGGAATAAATAAAACATCAATGTGCTAACTTCTGTCACAGCAGCAGCAACACTGCATGATAAACCACTAGTAATGTTACCTTATCTACCACTCCTGGCAACCACACTCAACTCGTTTAGGCAGATTAAGACAGCAACCAAACATAATTCAAACTTGTCATTTCTTGAAAGACTTAGTCTTGTTGTTATTGTTGTTGTTATTGTTGCTGTTGTTGTTGTTTTTGTCTTAGGTGCTTTGGCTCAAATAATCAGTGAAAGAAATCAACCATCACCAAGATGATAATAGCAGTTGAACTATATTCCTCTTGCCCAGATGAATTTTCAGGAGTCATATTTTGGCATTGTCCTCATACAATACTCTGCTCCTGACCTGACGGGCAATAATCTCCCACTGCCACAGGCAAGATAAGCTGATTACTGCACACAACCCCACATCACCTGGACCACTAGGAGCCAGTCAATGTGTCACTGGATGCACTGATTGTAGCTAGCAGTACATACGTTAATGGAAAAATCTAAAAGATTACTGCTTAGAGACGCCATGAATATGATCCTGATACAACCAACAGTACTTATCCAAAAAAAACAACAACAACAAACAAACAAAAAAAACAAAAAAAACAAAACAGCAGCAATGACTAAATCTTAAATACTCAATAACTATAAAAAATAATAATACATTCTAGATACATAAACACACACCTTCTCTCTCTCACACACGCACACACAGACACACACACCTTCTATCTCTCACACACACACACTCACACACACACACCTTCTCTCTTACACGCACACACACACACACACACACAAGACATAGCAAGGCTGTGAGCCCTATAAAGGAAATGTCTATCCCCAACGACTAAGCCAATGTACTGATTACTAACACACTCTGCTCCACTCATGGAGAAAATCACTGTCATATCTCTCAAGGCAGGAATAACAATCTGAAGATAGGGCAAGACTCTATGAGTTGGGGTGGGGCCATGTGGGAAAGTGCCATGTAGACTAGCACGGGCACTTCATCAGCACCTCATAGTACCTGCTAGCCAGTACAAAACCAGTACATCACACATACACACACCTCCTTCCTTAGTCACCAGCACTACCAAGGATTGGGGGAGGGGAGGGAGGGCCCTCCAAGATATATGAGAGGGTGGCAAAAGTTGTTATTTCCTGGCATTAACTATAGTCTCTGGTAGTTTTGCATTTGTGTGCAGCAAGGCAGCCCCGCCCCTACTTCTCAACCATCTCCCACACTTGCTGCATTGGACGGCTCCCTTCTGTTCATGCACTGGTTTCTCCCTCTCTCCTCTACACTTGTGTTTCTTCAAGTCTCCAGGTCTCCTGAACTTCCTCTGGCATTCCCTACACAGCACTTCCTCGGCACTAGCTAGTGGAGATTCTTGAGGCTGGTTACCTGTGTAGCACTTGTGAACAGCTAGGCCTCCTCTGCTCCTGAACCATCGCCCACACTCACCACACTCTACAGAACCGTCCTGCTCCTTCACTGGCTTAGCCCTCTCTTCCACACATTTGTGCCTAGCCTTGTCTGCTTCTCTTCAAAAGAGTCTCATGCACAAGTTACACTTAATGGAGCAGACTTCTGCCTTCCTTCCAGCTTTCTGCCATTGCTGGTGCATCACCGAACCTTCACTATATGTCATGCACCACTCCTTCCTCTTTTGTGCCATCTTGTACCACTTGAGACACACACACACACACACACACATACATGCACACACATATACACAGTATGTAGACCTACATGCCCCCAACACTGCAACACAACATTATATGTACCATCCATCCATCCATGTATGTATGTATGTATGTATGTATGTGTGTATGTATGTATCAGTTACACATTACAACAATGTGAGAATAGATGGGGAAACAAAATGCATATATAAATTCATATATAATACCTGGTAATTATATGTGGGGGATCAGATAGTGAGCAACATTGCCCCATATATAATACCTGGTAATTATATGTGGGGGATCAGATAGTGAGCAACATTGCCCCAAATATGATAGCTCAGGTATGAAAAATTGTAGCTATTGGAATTGCCAAATTGTTCTCAACATTTTATGAACAGAATTCCAGTGGCTTCAATCCTTGTGCCTCAGTTAACAATGTAGCTGATGAAAGATAAAAAAAAAACAACTTCAAAATAACTAATTCCAGCACCCGCATGCCACACCCTTTTTTCTAATGCATTCCTGACTTCATTTATCCTTCAAAAGTATGCAATTTGAATGGCGACACTCCCTCTTCAACCAGCCCCACCCTCCTAACCAGCCCGTGTGTGGCTTGGCCAGTGACCAGTACCTGGAAACACAACACGAACAAGTGCTAGAGCAAATTACAGGCAGAGGGCCAGCCAAGGCCAGCCAGGACTACACCAGGTCAGATCAGGCCAGGAGGCTGGGACTTCTGATTACAGCATTAGCTACATGCTAGCAGAACTGTGGGCAGTAGAAGTGACACTGTTCCAGTACACAAGCATGTGTCCTGCTACCATGTTACAGAATCAATGAAATGTTCCTCACAGCGAAGCCATCTAAACCCACTTTGTGAATTTGAATAAAAGAGGTCATAGTGGAAGAGATGGCTACATGCCTGGCAAATTGTAGCAGCTCTTAATCAATGTGGGTAATATTCCAAGGTGGAAAGAAATAATAGGAAATAAAAATGGCAATAATAGTAAACAGCTACAGTACAGTGAACCCATAAACTTTATACTAATTGTACAGGTGTACACCTACCTAGAGAGAGTTTCAAGGCATTTTTAGGAATGGCTTGACCCCAACCCTTCTTCTCTTCGTCTAAATGACTAGCTTATTATGAGAAAACATTTCAGTCACAGATGAAATAATGGAGTTTGATGTGATGATGTCACATCACTCTGGGAAATTGCTAACCACGTGCTTGAAAGATGAGTTCAGTAATGGCTGCTTTATTAACTAATAACTCAAGAGTGTACTTATAACTACACCACACCATGTAATGAAGTACACCCATATTACATAGATGAGTATTTAATCACACTCACATTACAGGTACAAGTGTGTTATTACACCACATATTTATAATATTGAGTGCACACTGAGCACCCACACACCCTATGGTCCATTGCAGGCAAGCGAAACTACACAAATTAGAGTGCAGAAGCTCTGGATTTAGAAGTGAAGCTACCTTCCAGCTGAAACACAGTACAATAACTACAGGCGTTAAATTCAATCAAAATTAGTCTATATAGTGTGTGCAACTTAAATATAATCATTAGGGCCTACTCTGTATGTGCACACAAGTAATAACAATAACAACAACAACAACAACAACAACAACAACAACGGGAATAAAAAATTGAAGTCTGCCAATATGATTAAAAAGAACAGTTTTATGCTGGCTCTCCCAGTGTCTCGTGGGTATGGAACTCATGCTACTGTGGAATAGAAAGGCTAGCAGGAAATGGCATCATTAAAAAATGTATGAAGTATCCTTTACAGCTCGTGTGTGTGTGTGTGTGTGTGTGTGTGTGTGTGTGTGTGTGTGTGTGTGTGTGTGTGTGTGTGTGTAGTGTTTGCATTCTAGTGCACAGACTGTGGGGAGTCCTGCACAGACTACTGAAACTGAATCAGAACTCGGATTAGTGCAATATGGTGGACAGACCGAGACCACAGAACATCTCTACCTACTACCTAACAGGATCACCATCCTACAGCCCATGTAATACAACAATTTAGGGCAACCAAAAGACTTGCTGGGTAAGAATTTATTAATATCTAATAACTACTAATGAGTTAATCACAGTTCAAGTAAAACATACAGATTAATTATGACTACATCAATAATAATAATAATAATAATAATAATAATAATAATAATAATAATAATAATAATAATAATAATAATAATAATAGTAATACTAACACACTCTAAGTTACACCCATAGCTATTCTCTCCTTACCCTGTAATATCTAAGACAAGTGATTGTATAGAACCACTCCTACTAGCTTCATCCCCCACAGAGGAGGAGGAGGAGGAGGAGGAGGAGGAGGAGGAGAATGCAAGTGCGCTCACTATCGAGGCCAACAAGTGGAGGATGGGTCCACACAAAGCAGTGCCGCCACATTCTCTTGCAGCTATCTCTACAGCAGACCCTTTACCACTTTGTGGTGAGCCTTGTGGCGAGTGCACGGTGGAGTTGTTGAGAATAGCCAAGGCAAGGTCCATGAGGGGCACCATCTTGTTGGATGAGAGGAGATAGTGACAGATGAGAGGCTGTGACCCACACACAGACAGCAGGACTGACAGACACAGAGAAAATGTCCTGAAGAGACAATAGTGTTTGTGTGTGTGTGTTCATCAAGGAGTGCAAGAAACATGAGAGAGAGGGAGGTGAGGAAAACCAATAAATAATTATACTTACAACAAATGAAATGTTGTGGTGACAAGACTATGTATGCGAGTCCTTGTTTCCAGGCGTGTGTGTGTGTGTGTGTGTGTATGTGTGTATGAATGTATGTATGTATGTGTGTATGTATGTGTATGTATGTATGTATATTAGAGCACACATAAACACACAAATGACTGATGCATACAGTGCCCTCTCATAATCCTCACTTCTTGGCCAGAAACCACTGCCCAGAAGCAACATCCACCAATGACAGCATTAGCATCTTCAAAATAGAAGCCACACCGCCCAGGTGGGTGAAGCATTTCTTGTCCTCCGGCGTCACCAAGCCTCGGCTGATTTCTCCAAGTGCACGATCCATGATGGGCACCTGGGAGGGTGCCAGGACGAGGCGAGCCTGCCCACTCGACGACCCAGTCACGGTGCCAGCATCCACCTGTTTGTTTACCTCCCTAAGTGCTCTCTGCAGCCTACCAGAGATAAGGAACAATACACTGTCGTGAGCAAGAGAATAACAACCCCCCAAAAAAACACTGACCAAACTCCCTCTCAGTGCTCCAAACTGTTGTTCAAATGGTCTCTCTCTCCCAACGTACCTGGTCCTTTGTTTGGAGAAAGTGGTAGAGAACAAGGTCTTGCTGGACTCACAGTCCTTGGCCCTAACAGTAACATGTTAATTGGCTGATGTCAAACATAACAGCAGATATCTGATAAAGGAAATCAAAAACACTATTAGTAGCACCAATACATTCAACACCATTTCTTTCCCCATATAGCAGCAACCTCCACGAGAGAGTGGACAGTTTCAGTGAGATCCTCTAACAATTTCAGCTGTATCAATGGCTTCCATGTGCAGACGATACATGCTTGCAATCATCCTAATGACTGCATCAGTTTGTTTCATTTACTCTCAGACCACATTCCAGCTATATGCAAATTATGTATTGCCCAAAAGTGTTCATATTTTAGTTGAACTCATTAAGCCAAAATTCATAAAATTCAATAACCTGTACTATGCTGCAAGTGAAACTAGAAAGGGTCATTAAAAGGTATACTATGTTGAAATGAAATTACAGGAATTCATTACATCATTTTTTTTGACCTATTGAAATCATGTGAATAATCAGTTTTCACTATAAGATAAAATGAGTAGCAAATCTCATCTATCATACATAACAAATTAATCCAGCGGCAGACCTAGCTTTGCTCCTCCGCCTACAGTAATTTAACACTAACTTTCCCTGAAGTCCTATATTTGCAAAAGTACCACGAGGTCCGTCATGTCACACTGGATATCTGCACCAGTACCAAAGTTTTGTGTGTCCTTCATTTGGCATGCATTACTTAGAACATGGAAGACTTCAGATTTGGTGGGTAAATAAGACAATTAGGAGTGTCTATTGTACCACGGTACATTCAAACCATCCAATCAGATTGCTCAATTTGAGGTAAATGTATTTCATACCCACCTTCAAAGGAAATGAAATAAGTGATCCGTCCAATCAAAAATTTAGTTTTTATGTATTTCCCATAGCCTAGAGCCATGGTACAAGTCAGTTGCACCACTCCGGTCAGTCCGTACAAGATTCACACTATCCTTGGGCTTTCGGCCCTTGGTCGTGTAAATCCCATACCAACTTCCACCTCGTGATGTAACCAAAACATACACACATATATATAATTAATAATAAATTGTTCTCTTCTATCAACGGTTTTTTAATACATAATTATAGTAACGACATTTGACATTTTGACAGTCCAAGTTTTCGTGCTATTATATCTCCATATATAGTATTAATAGCATGAGTGGCGCAAAAACATTCACGAGGTGAAGTTGACTGAAAGTTCTCACCACACGAGAGCTATCAATCCAAATCCATCAGTTTTCCATCCTATCATATGTTAATACTATAGCTATATAGCTATAATCATCATTTCGGTTTTCCACTGCTGTAGTGTTATAAAATAATACCACACTAATTTGTATTTTACAATGGCTAGGCTATAATATTAATATATATATCGCTATGACCAATTTCTATTTCAAGCCTCAAACAATTGTAAAATGGGCTAGACCCTTTTTATACCCAATAGACTTCTCATTCAAAGAAGTAAAGAGAAAAGTAAAGACAAAAGAATGAAAAGGTTTGGGGGAACCACACCCAGGACTCCTGGCTCAGCCACCAGTGTTCTAGCCTCTAAGCTACCACAACCAGTGACCTCCAAGCCTCATAGTTCTACCTTCATGCTACAAGTAGTACTACTCTCTGGAGTCTCACTGCAAACAATCTCCTCTTCTACAAAGAAGCCATAATTGGGGAGGGGGGGGGGGGCACTAGCATTGAAAATAAATTATCATTCTTATCTTTGCTCTTTTTTTTCTTCATCAGAATGATTCTTTTTCTATGGAGGATCACAACAGCCAGACAGAAATACATAATATTCAATGAGAAGGAAGAATTGGTGGCAAGCACCTGAATCTGTGAGACCAAATACCACATGAATAGCGTCACGCACGATCAAAGCCAACCACCAAACACAGCATATGAGAGAAGTGTCTGTCCTTTACTTCCAAGGCTGACCTCTGTGACAGGCACTGTTACAATAGCATCAAATGCTTAAAAAATCCAACTGAGAACATAGTTTTTTGTCCAGACTGTCTTACAATAATGCAAATGCTTCTTCTTCTTTTTGTCCTTCTATTATTATTCATTTTAATCACAGAAATCAAATCACAGTATTTTAATTCTTTTTAATAAAAGCCAGTAATTGTTAATAAATAGATTGTGGTACTGACTTAATCATAATGTATTGGTCAAAAACTAACAAACCAACAAAAACAAAACTCGTTACAATATTTATTGACCCTAAAAAAAACTTCATAGGATGTCCCAATCAATTTATTGAAACTTATTCTAATGGTGGAATTTACTTGTTATTAATAGCCTATCATTAGTAGTCATGTGAGGTGGGTGGGGTGGGAGTGTGCCTCTCACAAGATGATGTCACAAATGCATGGTTCTGGTATATTAGGCTAATGGTGACAAGACTACAAGACTACAAGGCAACCAGAGCAGAACACAGAGGAGAAATTAATGGCAATCCAACCTGAGCGACTACATCAAAATATGCTCCAGAGCAATTAATGAACATAATGCAACATCAAGTCACCTCATGACAAAGCCTTCAATCATCTTTGGGCAGCCTCTTCACATTAAAATGGCCCACAAATACCTTTAGTCAATGATTTAATGTAGAACACTGAATGCACCAAACTAAATGCATTACTTCTTGTGCTCCATGACAGCTGATGAATGTGGTAAAGATAGAAGGCTTATTTAATAATATTAACCTGATTCTGTAGTTTTGCTAATAAATTAAATTATGTTTAACCAAATAAAGAAATGTTTTGAACCACATCATTATATAAATATCATTCTTGGCTATGAAATATATTACTCCTGTGCTTATTTACTTGTGGTGGAAAATTGCATATAATGAAGGAAGAAAATAAATCACTAAATCAATCAATCAATCAATAAATAAATAAAACAATAAATAAATTAATTAATTAATAAATAAATAAATTAATTAATAAAACAATAAATAAATAAAATAATAAAATAAAGCCTGCTTAAATACCACTAGTCCATTCACAGAACTGATTGAATGGATGCAAGACAGTCTCTCCCTACAATGCAAGACAGTCTCTCCCTACAGACAAGACAGTCTCTCCCTATAATGCAAGACAGTCTCTCCCTACAATGCAAGACAGTCTCTCCCTACAGACAAGTTGGGCTGTGGCCACTGCATACTAAGTCAAGCTATGGCATAGAAAGAGCACAGGCTTGTGGTTGAAAGAGATCTGGAACATACACGGTAAGTGTGGTAGAAGAAAAATTAATTTATTAGAATGGGTGTGGCTTATGCACAGTACACTTATCATGTGTCTCAATCACTAGCAGATCGGTTTGATGCCATACAGTAAGGTCTAGGTGAACATACCAGCCTACTCTAACACATCCCAGCCTACTCTAACTCATCCCATCCCCTCTCTGCCCAGCACACTCACTTGGAACTCAGCCTCTGTCTGAGTTTCCTGGCTCTCTTCTTGCCCGCCTGCACACGCTCAGCCAGCTCGCGGTGACTCTTGGCCGGAGTCTGCTGCTCCTCTGAAGCGTCAACGATGACTAGCTCCTCCCCCTGGTGTCCGTCTCCCTCAGTTGCAGAGGGCAGCGATGGGAGAAGAGCAAGAGCGGCCTGGTGCTTCCTACCTCTCAGATGACTCATCAGATAAACCTCCGATACAATCTATACACACACACACACACACACACACACATCATAACCAAAGTAGTCCATTTCAGCAAAGGAAACGTCTAATTACATCAACCAGGCTCACAGAATTGATGGTCTTAAATTGTTTATTTTAAGTGATAGTAATTTATCAGTGCTTACAACTTTAGGATCACACACACACACACACACACACACACACACACACACACACACACACACACACACACACACACACACAGCGTGAGACACAACCAATATACTTTCACTTGAGAGCTAGAAAGGGTGCAGCCTTAGAAGTTCCTGAAATGACCCTTATCTGTCTATTTTTAAATAGCTTTGCACTCAACAGTAAATAGAATAATACAGTCAGTAAAACCAACAAGGCCCATCCAAGCAGACAACTTCCTTTACAAATCCATCCTAAAATGCCACAAGCTAATCTAGCCAGGCAGCCTTCCTCCTGGTCTAATGGTATTAATAAAACAATTTGTAATGAAATAAACCTCTTATAATATAAGGTTTCCCCGTCTTGTTACCAATTTCATTTGTAATTTAATAAACTCCCACTTATTATCAAGCTACGCAATAAACACTGGAATTCTACAATACTCGGTAAAGGATTGAATATTACAACATTAATTTATACATGTACACTAATTCAAATACATGTAACACTGACTCATCAAATATCTACACCATGTAACACTGACTCATCAAATATCTACACCATGTAACACTGACTCATTCGTAAACCACACACTAATCTAATAGAGTACACATGTATCAGTTACTTGGATCGACATCACCAATGTCTGGTCGAGACAAAGGTTGTGTAAAGTCAGTACTAGAGAAGTTCATAAGTCGTATTTACAAGCGACTGATAACTCAATGAGAAATAAAGAACATGTTAACTTGCAATGCACCCTGAACTCCTCATATTATGTAATCTGTTAGGTGTACGGCAAAAACTACTGGCGACACACTAACTCTCCCTACTAGTCATAATCCTCTAGCCAGTTGAGGTTCTCTGTGAAGTGATGGGTGGATAATTCCAAACATAAGGAGATGGCATGGGCAGTACCAGTAGCATTGCTCGACAGACGATACAATAATTGCTGGACTAAATATCACTTGGTCCTTCTCTTTGACGGGATCTTTTTTCTAGCAACTGTTAAATGTATATCATAGAATAATGGCAGTCCTTGCAGCTTTGATGTTCATTTTGAATGTGAAAGAGATGTGTCTGAAATGATAAGAGGAATGAGCAAAAGAAAAAGGGAAAACAGCATTCTGTGTGCTGCAAGTTGTACGGTGCTAATTCTCTTCAATGTAATGAATCAATGTCACATACTATATTAATCAAGAATGGACGAAGTCAACAAAGATATTTATTGAGCAGGAATTCTAACTACAAAGAAACCAGCTAATCCTGCAATAGACCTGCTGAAGAAATACATATAAAATAATAATAATAAAAAAGAAGCAGAAACAGACTTTCAAAAAATATTTAATTCTACTAAAGTTGGTGAAATTGAATGATTTTTATACCCCTGCAATCGCACACACACACACACACACACACACACACTTCTAAAACCTGTTAGTCACAACTTCTCTGTGAAGTCTACAGTGCCGTGCTACCTGAACTAGAGCATCCTCTGGAAGCAAATCCAACACACAAAATAAACAAAACTCACCCCACCCAAACTGGGTTAACTGGCTGGAAACACGAGTGGTGAGGTGAGGTGAGGTGGGCAGTGGGTGGATGATCAGTGGGCGAGGGGGCAAGCACTGCACATGCATATTTGCCAACACTGACATTCCATGTTGGCATAGCATCCACACACACTGTTGCGTGCCAACCCAATAACACGCCCACAACAAGGGAAGACCGACCGAGCAAACGCAGGAAGTACATACTATGGCCAGAAAAGGCAAGTAACATGCAGATACTGTAAATGGAGAAGACAACCGTCTCAAATATATCTAGAGGAATATAGGTCCCCCCATTAATAGATTATAGAGAAGTGAACCCTTCTCTGAAACTTGTGCACCACTAATAGAGCTATGTAGGTCACTAGAAGAAGTGCTAGAAGTTACACAGAGCATGAAAGAGCAGTGGACCACCCACTAACCTCTCTCTCTCTCTCTCTGCAGGACTCCAGCTTTTGCTGAGAAAAGGAGGAGGGATTACACTAAGTAATATGGGAAGTATCCATAATAATTTTGCAAGCAGCTGTTATTATTTAAAGGCACTTCATTTGTGAACTCTAGTTCATCTTGTGAAACAATACATGACTGCAGCATTTGCACGCCAGATCCATCAAGTCCATTTATGATCACTACATTGACTGGTGGGTAGGGACTTCATAGGATCAGATCTAAAGAACTATATTTTTTTAATACACTAGTATTGGCTGCAATGAACACATGCTATCTTCTCTCCTGACATGCTATCTTCTCTCCTGACATGCTAGCTACCAAATTTAGGATGCAAAGAAAGTGAGTGCAGGGAAGAGAGTGTGATTGGTGATACAATAGGAGTGAAGGGAGGGATGAGGGAGGGAAGGAGAAAAACAACAACAACAACAAAAAGAAAAAAA
>WLWI01003591.1_pt1 | contig 13267 bp, 4 predicted proteins | sample 6701501 | NCBI WGS metagenome assembly WLWI01 (sample SAMN12718690, study PRJNA515312) | sponge metagenome | isolation source: marine sponge | host: Mycale hentscheli | place: New Zealand: South Island, Marlborough, Capsize Point | collected 2014-11-01
AAAGTAATCTGGTTAAAAGTATTTTTAAAAGCACTAACAACGGTTACAATGCGTCGCCAGACAACACAGTTTGCCGGCGGTTATAATGTACATGCGCGATTGTGTGTATGCGATGATAAAAGTTTGTCAGTTCATACCAGGGTAGACCTGGTCAAGTAGCACATGCAGACACAACCTATTGCTTGACCACGCCCCCTCATTAGTGCTCTATAATACATTTTCTACAGTTTTCAGTTATCCGAACACCTCTTGATCTCCCGAGGTGTTTGGATAACTGGAAGTTCTACTGTACATAGTTCTTGACTTGAACAGACTTTACATACAGACATAGTGTATTCTGACTACCGAGCCTATTGCTACATGCGAAATAAGGACTATAACAATTGTTCAGTCGCAGGTAAAATGAAAAGAAATTAAAAAGATTAAAAATGATCACGGCAAGAACATTGACCACAATTGATTCAAGGATTAGCAGTAGGCTGAGCTTTACCAGATTTATAAAGAAACAGGTCACACCCATTCCAGACAAGTACACCAACTGTTACACCAGTTATACTAGAGTAAAATCAGCTTCTTTGACAGAGATCCACGTGTAAGTAGTCAACTCACAAAATGTGCCATGATACTGAGCTTGTGGAGAGAAGGTTGTCTGTTGAATAGAACCACGTCGTCATCTATCAGGTGACGCTCCACAATGTCTCCACACTGGAACACACACACACACACACACACACAGGGAAGAATTCAACACATAATATTGCACTGAGTAAAGTACTGTCCAATATCTTTAAAGATACCATAATTAAAAAGCACCTCCTTCTTCCTGGCAATAGGCGACACATATTGAAAATTATATGTTTCCATATTTTACACCACCACACAATACAAAGGTAGAAAAAACAATATATAAACTGATGATATTAAAGTAAGCCAAGCTTGGTGCCCAGGGTTTACAATGTCAGGTTTTCCAATAATATTTACTGTATGCAATCGGTCAGTGTTGGGCCTTCTAGCAGTACAACAGACTGACAAAAAATATAAAAAATGACTAATATAAAGTGTTGTATGTGAATTCATGCACATGATCAGAATGAGTTTGTTTACTGTCCTTTCTTTTGCAGCTGGAGTAGAATCTTGTAGTTAAAAATTACAGCTGGTAGCCAAAATAAAAACAACAACAAAAAAAAACAAAAAACAAAAACAAACAAACAAACAAACAAAACAGCAGAAAACAGAGAAAGAGCTAGAGAGAGAAAGAAAATACTTGGGGTGGGTCATCTCCGAAGACCCACCCCAAGTATTTTCTTTCTCTCTCTCTCTCTCTCTCTTTTTTTTTTTGTTGGCTACCAGAGCTGTATGTAATTTTTAACTACAAGATTCTACTCCAGCTGCAAAAGAAAGGACAGTAAACAAACTCATTCTGATCATGTGCATGAATTCACATACAACACTTTATATTAGTCATTTTTTATATTTTTTGTCAGTCTGTTGTACTGCTAGAAGGCCCAACACTGGCCGATTGCATACAGTAAATATTATTGTAAACCCTGACATTGTAAACCCTGGGCACCAAGCTTGGCTTACTTTAATATCATGAGGTTGTATTGGGCTATGCCCTAATAGCTACAGTGATGGTTCTATAGTGCATCATCAGAGTAGAACACCAACACACCACTGTAAGGTACAAACTGGGACATACTAAGCGGTTGTGAGACATTTCAGGGGGAAGGAGGGGGGAGAGGGACATTAGGTAACACAGAAGCTGAGCAAGCAGTCCGACTGACTGAATATTTCATCACTCAAAAGTGTGTAGAGCACCAACACTTGGACGAGTAGCCAGAGCTCAGGAACTGAGCTTGCCATTGAGGCACTATACTGACAGAGCCAGAGGGAACAACTAACAAGAAAGGAGGAAGCTTGTAAGCAGGGGCAGCAAGCACTCACCTCCGACCCCCACATGGTGAGGACTTGGCTAAGAGCTGGAGAGGTTGGTAAGGATAAGTCATAACGACAGGGACAAGCAGGAGGTAAGGTGTTAAACGTGAAGGTCGTGTATAAAAGGGCGTAGCCGGGGACATATTTCGCGATAAGTGGAAAACGGCAGCTGACAGTTTTTGTCACCAACTTCCAAGAGACCATTTTAGTAAGCATTGCAGCAACTTAGCGCACAAAAGCTGGGAAACAATGTCACATATAAGTCGTGAGCATCTTAACAGAAGACAAAACAATAAACAAACAAACAAGAAAAAAATGTGAGTTCTAAATAGAGAAAGAATAAAAGTTCCGTTTACTATTGATGCAGCTAAATTCAACTGCAAAAAGATATACAGCGTGCTATCAGAGTTCTGCAAGATACTATCCTGAGGGTTCATCTTCAATCAAGAAATACTTTGGTACATACACAGAGCATTGATAGGAGATGGACTTGAGTAATCTATGATATCACTCGCAAAAATGATTACATACAGCTGTTTTTTAGTTAGGGCACTCGTTGTAAACGTGGTGTGGATTGACTTGAAAGGATAGTGAGCTATAATGGAGGGCTCTCTTTGGGTGGCTACTTGTTTTAATTTGAATACAAGGAGCTAGAGGTCAAAGGGCATGCTGGGGATTCTTCCTTTTATACCTGGACCTCCGGAAGGAGTTCAGAATGTGGTAAACGAGGCCACAGATTTCATGTACGGAGAATAGCATTGAATTATAAACGCGACCTCTACATTTAAGACATTCCTAGCTGGTTACACTGTTTCAACACAGCATCAATCTTACCACAGAACTATTCCAGCAATAAGAGGTTTACCTGGGTATAGTGCAAATAGTGAAACAAAGGGTGGATGGGTGGTAGGCGTGGCTTTTTATACTGATGCCTCCTTAACAACAGATATGTTGTTTAAAAAGATGGACTAATCAAAGGTCGCTAGTAGTGACTGTGCTCAATGATGCTCCCAGTCACATGATAGTAAAGGCCACAGCTAGCTGCCAGTTACATGATAGTAAAGGCCACAGCTGCCAGTCACATGAGGAGTCAGACTGTGTTCAAGAGGTAGGTGCAGGCAAGCAGCTGTGAGGACGGGCAGCAAGAGATGGAATGGTAGAAAGACACGAGGGGGTGTATCAGGTTGCTGTGTTTAAAGTCATTCTCACCATTTGCAGTAGTAGGTAAGGGGACATCACCAGAGCCAGAAGACATTACCAGAGCCAGAAGACCTCACCAGTCTTGTTGCTCGTAGGTAAATGTCACCTATGCCAGGTAGACACATCGGGTTTAAATAAGAGGAGGGGCTGGCTAACTATCCAGGCTGGGGGGGGTTGCTGACTATTTGATGAACAAGCAAGAACAAGGTTACAACAAGTTTCCAACTGTTAGATTCAATTATGAGAGGAAACATTGCACGTATTCACAAAAGTGCATCTGAAGCACTGGGAGGAGCTGAGGTGAGTCATGGGCACCCTCTGACTGACTGATTAGGGTCTACAGATAAGACCTGTGCATGGCCACAAGCCCATCAACCTGGTACAAGTGAAGATTGATGGAGAACTCCTCACGCACCAGCAGCAACAATGACAGAATTAGTCGAAAATAGTTCTCTCTTTGCTTTATATTTACTCCCAGGAGCCAAAAAGTATGCATTTATGTGATAGTATGAGGGAAATCCCCTCACTCCGCCCACTCTCTGAGCACTCAACAAAACACATGACAATACCAACTGAAGAGGACATAATATATCAACTTACTTTAAGTTCCTTGGCCTGTTTCTTGCGATCACCATATTTTAGAAATCTAACACCATGCACACACACACACATAAACACACACACACACACACACACACACACACACACAGACACACACACACACAAACGGACACACATAAACACACACACCAATATGAGATTTCATTTTGCACCTGAAAAGATGTGTACATTGCAAGAAGTGATTGAGCTACTCTGTAGTTTAAGAGTGCAGTAGTGGTAACCAAGAGTACAGGTACAAATATTGGAAATGGTAAAGGGTAGTCAATAGTGTAGGCATTCCCATACCGCCCCATTACTTTTTGAAGTCTTGCCCTTTCTTTTGTATGAAGTTAGCCCCAGGATGTTTGTCTGGACCATTGATGACCAACTTCCTGAGGAAGTTGATGTTGGAAGTTGTTACTGTCTCCGGATAGGACAGAATCTGAGCAACGTGCACGGGGACAGCAACCTGTAGACATGGCAGACGGATAGAACCAACAAACTAATTTTAAAAATAACTGACACACAATAAGAATTGTATCAATGTGTATGCAAGGGCCAGAGTTGGTAAAGGGTCTGGCTTGAGAGTCTGAACATGTACTGATCCTTTGCCAACCATCTAGTGATCACACAGTTCTAAATAAACTATGTAGGAATCTTTTTACTGGGAGGGGCTTGCTGGATCTATAATAGTACAGCTTCTAAATAAAAGTCGTCGATTGTGTCAAAATCTTGGATTATAAACTAGAAAATTTGAGTTTTGAGGATTATCGAGAAATTGTTTTAGGAAAAACTTTCTATTAATCATGCAGCTACACCAAGACAGTGGGGAAAACTCCAGCCCTCTTTTCAAACTGGAAAAAAAAAAACTGAATTAAAACATGATCACAAAATGACACCCATATCATTTGATGTACAAGTCAACATGTCAGCCACCCTTTACCTGATCAATTTGAAGATTGGGGTCTGGAGAAATGACCGTACGACTTGAGAAGTCCACTCTTTTTCCAGATAAGTTGCCACGGAAACGACCTGTCTTGCCCTTGAGACGCTGAACAAATCCCCGAGTAGCTTTCTTGGGCTAATAGATAAAACTAACAATGAAACTCCACATACCAAGATGGTGACAACTCTCAGTGTTTTATATTTACTACCTTCAGCAATTGCTTAGCTAACAAACAAGACCAAAGAAAATAGCTTAGACTATACTTACTGTGTGTGTGTGCATGTGTGTGTGTGCGTGTGTGTGCACGCGTGTGTGTGCGCGCGTGTATGTGTGGATACCTCTGCTAGTAGCTAAACTAAACAATATATAGGGTGACATATGCTACATTTACCTCACTTTTTATGGGGAAGGGGGAAAAACTAAATCATAAAAATTAGGTGAGTTTAGTGCAATCCGACATACATTCAAATTTTAGTAGGCATTTGTGTGTGCAATTTTCTTTTGAAAGTTTCACCCACACCTAGCTAAAATTATAGCAAGCTGGAGTTGCACTGACTGTCACTCACCGCCATTGACGGTGGAATACCAGACATTTCACTGTTGATATACAGGCCACATTGCAGCTGCAGGAAGTCCCACGTCTCCTATAAACATGGTAATGTTTCAATCAAGACTTCATCAACCAACAAGAAAACCGCATAGCCAGATAACAACCATGGAGTTAAATTTAGACTGAAGAGGTACTGTATAAATCAAAACCCCATCCTGCCCCATATTTAAAACAATCTACAATTCTACAATTATCAATCCCATTAGCTCTATAAGTTGCTGGAGCTGACGAATCACATCAATTTGTGCACAACTCAGAATACTCCCGTCTCCTGCCCACTCACGATTATCATCTGCACTTTGGCCCCAGTCGAGCGATGTCTCTGTATGACATCATTCAAGAAGATGATCTCTGTTAGCTTCATCGTAACATCATCCTCTGTCCTGAGGGGGATAGGTATAACACATGCATTAAAATGAAAAGTATCAAGCAAACCAAATGTGTCTGTTAGATACTATTGTAAAGATTAATACTAAGCCACACTTTTCTTGAAACTTAGCATCGCCTGAATCCCTTTTAAAATGCTGAGACTTCCTTCAACATAGCCCAGAGTAACAAATCTGGTAAAGGGTGTTGAAGGGGGAGGGGGAGCAAGAGGAAAAAGGGTGGTTGAGCTAGGGTAGGGGGAGAGAAATGTTGAGTAACAAGAAATACATGGAAAAAAAAATTTAAGACAAAGGGTTTAAGTGTTTTAAGCAGGTAAAGTATCATCAAAAAACTTGTGTTCAACCCAATTATTGTTTGTTGTTGTTTTTTGCTCCTAAAGCTAATGCACCAAAAGACATTGACAAAAGTGTTCAATCAATTGATCTTTTACGATGTAGATACTCCATGTTAGCACTTCACTAAGTCTCATGACCCATGTATTGAGGCATCCAGTGTATGTAAATATACACACGATAGAAACTATCTGTCCTCATCCTTACCGAGTGCTACTGAGTCTCTCTCTCTCGTGCAACACATACAGTACTTACGTCCCAGCTTGGGTATCCGAGACAACCGAAGGACGAATACACAAAGGAGGGACAAGCAGCCTCGTCAAAATAAGATCAGAAGGATGACCACACCCACCAGCCATCGTGAGGAAAGGCAGGTCCTAAAGAACATGATTTTAGAATGCTATCTACAAATATTGTGAAATTCTCGCCCAAAAAAAAAAAAAAAAAAAAAAAAAAAAGAAGGAGAGAAATGAAATTATGTGAAGAGCATCATCACTAGTGCAAAAAGAAAAATGACAGTGACAGCAAGCAAGCAGAATAAAACCTTGGATATGAAATATGATCAAATGATAAATCATGGCTATAATATACTTCACTACTGAAGTGAAAAAGTCTAAATTTTCAATATAATGTCTCACGGAGTCGGGGATTCGCCGGAAGAGCTGAAGAACCTTGTGAGGATTCAGGACATCTTGAGCTCTGTTAACATGAGGCTGAAGCTCCTTATTCATCTCGGCCGCCATCTGAAGGCTCTCCCTAAAGGCCTCTACTTCGGGGGCTCTTCTTCTCTTGCCGGTAACTTGGCGGTTCTTCTCATGCACTATCTTCATGATGGATGCCGTCGTCTTCTTAACAGGACCTGAAACATTTTTTTAAAGGAACAATGATATTTAACAACTCAGGCTTCTTTTCACATAGAGATCCTCATGACATGCTCAGTAGGGTACAGACCGAGTTCTTGTACGGACACCCAGTAATTAAGTCATACCATTGTAGGCTCCACAGTAAGGGCAGAATGGCACTTTCCGGCACTTCTCGTTGATCTTCTTGGCCAGAGCCTTACGAACAAGAGTTGACAGTCCCGGTCGAAGCAGCTGCACTCTCAGAATCTTCTTGTCCTCCTCAGAAAGCAGGACTTGACTACAAGTCTGCATCAACATAGAACATTTCACTAAAATCTATCAACACTAGCAGATTAATGCTTTGACTACCACATACATACATACATATGTACGTACCTCAATGGGTCTATGTTTAGGTTCAGAGATATTCATACGCTGAAAACATGTGAATTTAACTTTTAATTTTATCCGACTTTATTTAAGCAGTCAGTGTCTTTAAGTAGATCCTAGATCGTGTACCGTGAAAACTGACAGGATTTAACCTGAAGCTTGTAACCTTTGACTCTTGGAATATAATACCGTGCATGCGGTCTATAATCCATTTCCCTTTTCCATCCCTCTCACATACACCACACACACACACACACACACACACACACAGTACCTTGCAAATGTTCTGCAAGATAGTTATAGTGCTTTTGAAGTATCCAACATGAAATACTGGCAGCTCCAAGTCAATGTATCCATAGTGACCAATACAATCTGCAAGAGCTTTGCCACATGTCTCACACTTGGCGTCTTTCTGGCTGGTCCCCTACACATACACACACACATATACATGTACATGCATGCAAGTACAAACACAGGAAACATACTCCATCATCCTCATCTGTCCTGAAAAAAAAAAATTCCTTACCCCTACATGATACTATCATCCCACCAAAAAAAAAAAAAAAAAAAAAACTAATTATTGTATACTGCACTTTATCAATAATACAGTACATTCTACTTTGTACCATAATGATACGTGCATACCATTCTTCGGTCCAAAACACCATGAGAAATGGGCTTCCTCACTAGGTCTTGAGAATACAGAGACTGACTCACTACATGAATGTGAGCCAGCTTTCTCATTTGCTCTGGTGAAAACAACCCAAAGTTCAAGTGACCTCTGAAATGCAAAAGCTATGTAATTTAACATGCAAGGATGCATTGTAATAACATTTACATTTTCTTAGCCACATCGGAATCTCTGTACTGCTCCTTCATGATTCTATCTTAAAAATTATCTGGAAGGAGGGCGTTACTACCAACTTAACGGAGAAGAAGGATGGGCTCCATTTCACGAGCTTTTTCTACACACCACCGACCGGCACATGTCGAGGTGCGCGCCTATTAGGGCATGGTGTGTGTAAGTTTTGGAGGCAAAAAAAAGCGTGTGGTTCTTCTCAAAGGGACATGAGAATGCATAGCCAGGAAGCTTCCGACGTCGTAATGCCTAACGGGAATGGAGAAACTGGAAACGACAACAGTGGCGGTGCTCCTGCGAGCCAAAGTTACTCATCGAAGAAAAAGTACAAAGAGTTAAAGAACAGACTGAAGTATTTGCTATACGTAAGGCTTTCTTTAGTTGTGTCTGAGTGTGTCAACCACTATGTTTTATTGATCAGGAACACACCTGCTTTGAGGCAGAAATGTCCAGGGCCCAAGACAAGTTGATGCAACTGTCAACAGAAAAAATGTGAGAGGTTATTCTATAATAATTGGGGGTTCTGTTAATTAGGCACAGGTTTGCTTATCGGTCTAGTGTTTTATATGTGTTACAATAAATTATGTTCTATATGGCAGTGGGTGGGGTTAGGTAGAAACAAGGCCTTTGTGAGTTTCAAAGTATTAATAATTTAATAAAATCATCGTTGAATGCTTTTAAATGGCTTATGGTTCCTGTGTGGGTGGAGTAGTTTAATTCATAGCTATTGACTGAGTTCTATTCGGAATGTGAAGCCCACAATGCCTGACTAGTTCAGAAAGAGAACGTCTCAAAAGTTAATGTTTTTATTTTTGTCCTATAGAGAAAAAATTTGTTTGCATTTTGTTTTGAAACATAGTACTAAGCTTTGGAGAAAGTGGGTGTGGCAGATAACTTGTACGCCCAACTCTTTGTACACTGTTGAAATTAGCAGTAAAATACACACTCACGATCTAAGATGCCATCTGGAGTTCTGTTTGAAGATTTCCATCCAGGGAAAACTGAAAATAGTAGTGGCATCAAAGTGAAGCTGAAGAGTGGACTATTTGATATCCTTGGGAATGGTAGGAGATAGTGCTTGAAGACATGTAGAAAAGAGTGTATGGATATCTCCTTCTCCAGTTACTAGAAGTTAAACTCACAAATAGAGGAGAGAGGAGGGAGGATATTGTATGCATGTTCCACCATTCTATATGACCCATAAAGTTTTAGAGGTGCAAACAGCTGTAGTTGTAAAAGTGGAAGTTTTTGTTATTATCTTTATGTGTTGGATGTTTTTTGTGTAACTTCCTACTTCCTCCCCTTCTGTCATTGACGCCTTCCTCACAGGGTACTACTGGACCAATTACTTCAATACGAGCCAATGTCTGACGATGAAGATGATGCCACTGATTATTCCTCTAGTGAGGAGGAGGCATTAGACAAGAAACTGAGAACAGCTCATCTGAAGCAGGTGATGGCATTACTATTATGATTATGGTTGTTGTTGTTATTTTTTATTATCCCTCACCACACATGCATGAGAGGGTTATAGTAGTTATCCTGTCTGTCTGTCACGCTCTGATTTTGGAGATTATTGACAATTAACTGTTGCTATAGGTATAAACTTACTCAGAATGACAATTTATTGTGCTACTATTTTTGTGAACTTTGGGCTGATTTTTTTTAGGAAACACGAAGTTGTCAGCTCCACGTAGGTACTAGCTTTGTGAATAATGCCCCATTTAGTCACATCGTAATCACTTGAGGCAATTTCTTGTGTATGCGGTATTTTCACTTGGTGGTGAGAAGTTGAGTGCTTGAATTGGAGTTTCACTTGGAAACTATCAATGAATGTCCCATGCGTGTTTACTCTTGTGAAGACCTACCATTTTTATTTCAAAGCTATATTGATACCTGGTTGGTCTGAGAAATGATTTAATAGTGTATAGTAGTGCTGAGGGGTTGCACCTTTGGTGCTCCATTGTAATTGTAAAGCACTAGCCTACAATTCTGTTCATATTACTCACTGTGTCTGTACGTGGTTTGCCTATTGTGTATTGGGTAAGGGGTAGACAACATTAGTACGCCTATTTGTGTGTATTAAATAATGGGCAAATAGTTTGAGTTTGATATTATTTTTGGCCCAGTGCTGGCTGGTGTGATCACACCTATAAGTATCATTTATTTCCATGTGATTCTGCAGCATTATGATGAAGGTGCCCGTGGCCTGCTATCTACGAAGGGAGTTGGTATGTCATCCTGTGTCACAGGATCCACATCCTCCATCAAGACTAGCAAATCTGATGACTCTATCAAAGCTAGTTCTTCGACCAGATCCGCTCATGGGGACCCCTCCACTGGCACTGCATCTTCTCCGTCCTCGGCCAACTTGAGGGCCACCGGTTCATCATCTTCACTCTCAATCACTTCTCAAAGGCCAGCAGCGAAAGCTGGCGTCAAACGGCAAGCGAAATCTTCTGGCAAATCTGCGGGTGGATCTGCAGCGAAAATTTCGAAAACTGTTTCTCGTGTGCGCCAGGTGAACTCTTCACAGCACCATCAAGACGGTGGAGCCATCCATAACTCTGTTTCTAAGTTAGTGGTCTCGTACCCCATTACGTCCTTATCTCCAGAGACTCCCCAGACTCCGGAATGCACCGTCACCACCCATACCACATCATCCACCCTCACTCCCCATCTCCTGCCCACTGGTGCCACCACCTTGCACAAACCCATTGCACCCTCTTTATCCAAACCCGCTCTGTCTTCTCCTCACACATCAGCTGTTGGCAGCGTTCAGGTGGCCACCGGCTCCCCAGCTGCTACTGCTGCAGTAGCCGTCCCGTCCCTCATTCCAGTCTCCACGGCCGGACTGGTCGCGGCTGCTGCTAAGAAGATCAGCCATGGGGGGAGACAGAGAACCAGGAGTTCGTCTTCCTCCAGTAGCTCAAGCTCTTCCAGTGGGAGTGAGTCCAGGGATTCCGGAAGTGAATCTTCTAGTTCCATGGACGATGAGAGCACAGCAAGGAGAAGGGGACCTGTTAAGATGGTGTCCACTGTTAAAACATCGAGTGATCTTCCTCGTCCCAAAGCCATCCTCTCGCCTGTGAAACTGACTCCTCCCATGCTGCTGAAAATGCCAGCCTCCACTTCTCCCACAATGGGGGCTCCCCTGGTCTCCCCTCCAGTCTTGGTCTCACCTCGGCAGAACCAGACTCAAGCTGCTTTCTCAAATTGGACACAGTCTCCAAAATCCATGGAAGACAGCATTTCTCCAACTCCAAACATGGAACCCAGTGCAGGTTTTCTCCCGCTAGCCCCTCCCCTATCATCTCCCTCCTCCTCCCTTCCCTTCTCATCACTGGGCAAAACTGGAAACAGTGCATTCCAGGTATTTAGCCCCAAACAGCAGCAACTGCCACTTTCTTCTCAAGAGGCCCTGGTGTCTCCCCCTGCGACTGGGACAGCCAGTCAGCCTCCTTCCTTACCTGCTTCCAATGTTGCAGTCAGCTCCAGTAACAGATTGGAAACAGTTTCTATGAACAGTATTCCTCAGTCCTGACAGACTATCACGGTTTTTGGCTTTTTTTTCTTTTCTTTTTTTTCCTTTTTTTCTTTTTTCCCCTGCATGTAATCGTGTTGTTGCTTGTTGTTATTTTGTAAATAGTAGTATACACATGACACTGATCCTGTTTTTCTTGACAATACATGAACTTAAAAATAGTTTCTCCTCGTGTGCTATTCTTCTAAACCCTCCTCCCTCTCTCTCTCTCTCTGACACACACACACACACGAGTCAAAGTGGCTTGATTGCATTAATAGGGGGTTTTTTTTCTTTTCTTTTTTTCTTTTTCTTTTTTTGAGTCTCTGTGGTAACCACAGTACACAAAGTAGGCATTCTTCACACCAGCTATGTATTGGATTGTATAATGGCTAGAATTACAGTCCCGACTATTAGACTTTTACTACTTGCAGTCTATTATTACAACTGGTAGAAGATACCATATACATATAATACACTGGAATGACAAGGTACTCCTACATAAGAGCAGTTATGCTGAAGTCTCGCAAATGTTTCTTGGAAATATTGACCAAACTGTCAGATGAAGGTGGGTGATTCTTATCTCACTTAAGGAAGCAAATGTGTGCTTGTTGCTATGACAAGAGTAAGCAGACGGAAATATCAGTTCTCTTAAGAGCTTGTATACTAACATTACTCACACGTGCTACAAGGTAATGTTGCAAAAGGTCTCAAAATGTTATCCAAAATTGGCATTATGCAGGCATAATTTACTGTCCCTTTACCAATACTACATTCACTTTACACTTTGTCTGCCAAGAGTCAAACCTGTCTAGCTAGCACTCTGGTGGTTCAATGTCCAGTTCTATAAACGTGTGTCACTCTGTGTGGGAGATGTTATCTGGACAGTGGGAAGATACCTGTCCTAATTCTAAGTAGCTTCAGGTCTGGTGATGCCTCCCATGTTGCTCTCTTTCTCTTTCCATTGAATACATATTATAGTTAATTTCATTCTAGCACTGCCAGTCCTTTTAAACCTTAGGAAGCATACTTTTTTTTTGCTCATTACACCCTCCAAGCTTTAACAGCTGTATTTGACAAAATGCTAATTTACCTGACCTTTTCAAAATTCTCTAATTGAAAATTGATTGGATGTACTGATATATCTGATCTGGCCAAAGTCTATGAAAGCAGAGATTCATTAATGGCGTTCAGCGTAAGAGAAAGTCTACAACATAGTAATAATTTAATGTGATAAAAGTAAGTTGTTCAGTCTTTGATTAACAAGATGACAGTCTGTGAGTCTATTACAGTAACTGTTGTTAATATTATTATGACTGAACCAAGGTGGCCTTGAGAATGTGACGCTGGGAATGGATGGATGGATGGATGGATGGATGACTGCAGTGATGGGCTAGAGACTTGACAGCTGCTGCTGCAAATACCTCAGCCTGGCCTCTGTGGACTGCACATCTGCAACAATAGAAAACAAGGATCAACACGTTATACTTGAAATAATAGTAATAATAATAATAATAATAACTAGTGATGTGCTTGAGCACAAATGGCGAGCGAGCCTAAAGACTATACTATTTTTATATGAATGATTTTGACTTCTAACACTGAAGCTACTGAAAATAAGGTCCAGTTTTTTAATTTAGCAT
>WLWI01003592.1_pt1 | contig 13267 bp, 13 predicted proteins | sample 6701501 | NCBI WGS metagenome assembly WLWI01 (sample SAMN12718690, study PRJNA515312) | sponge metagenome | isolation source: marine sponge | host: Mycale hentscheli | place: New Zealand: South Island, Marlborough, Capsize Point | collected 2014-11-01
TTAGCTACAGATCGTAATTCTAGGCCACGGGCAAAAAATATTCACCTCCTAGGCGGTGTATAAGTGATTTATTCACCCCGAATTGAGAAATCTGATTGGACGGTTTGAACGAACCATGGTATAAGCAGGGGTAATCGCTCCTGACAGAAGAATGCACACACCTCACACACTAATATCGCTTATACGCTAAATTTTCATGTTGAGGGTTAATACCCTTTCACAGGGGTGTAAGTGTGTCACTAAAGTGTTTTTGTTGTTGTTGTTTTTCAACGTTGAGCAACTGGAGCTGTTACGCTTTGGGGCATCCTTACGAGATAGGGTGCATTTGAGCATGCTAAGATTAGCGTCCCTACCCTTACTGTAAGTGATCACTAATCCTGGATTCGCGGCCCCTTACTTTGCAACTCTAAAAGCCAGTTGGTTGGCATAGGTGTTAGTCAGACACCTAACTTGCGCTTAGAAGGAATTTCGTGTAGGAAATAGAAATTTTAAAAATTATTTTTTACACCTAACTTTTTGTAGCTAATTAAATCACTGTGCAAATTTTTTGCTCTGGTCTTGTAGAATTTTACATAGGGTTAAATGTAAAAAGTACCCTTCTAATTCCTTGCTGACTATTTTAATTCACAGCACACTTCAAATAATACAGAATACAGCAATAATTGCCAGTTCTATGTTGATCTTTATATCGGTAATTCCCAATTTTGTAGTTATCACCGAAAAAAAATGGAATTTCCTGAAGTAAAGATGGGCGTTCTATCATGCACTCGTCCAGTCGTTTTCTGAAGCTTCAGGTAAAGTGCAGGACCCTGAATTGGTTTATTAACTGAAGGATAAATTGAAATTACAACAACTTCGGTTAAATATAATATGGTTCAGAAAGTTCCACCTTAGTTCACTATAAAGAAAACCTTCGTACCCGAGGGCTACAGCAATTAACCGTGTGATAAATTACGTGTAGTATAAAACTCTGCTGGTTTTTATAATGAATTTTCAGTATTTATGCTCCTTACTTCATCTGACCTCATTACTGTACGGAAAAGGTTAGAAAATGATGTACTTAATATTCATAGTTACAAAGAGTTAAAAATCAGGATTCCAGTTGGAGAGTTAACAATATTAACAAAGAGGTAAAAGCGGTTAAAGAACATTCTAGGTAGAAATGTCATCCCATTAAATAGGAAGAGGTAACTACCGAATTTGATTTCATTTAATAGCTATGAACCAAAATTTAGGACAATTGTTGATCTTGATGTTTGAAGTGACTTTGGACAACTGAAAGTAAATTAGAGGAATGTTCAAATGTACATTATGGATACATTATTATGTTGTAGCTAGCCAAGTATGCTCACTAAGACTGGTTGACACAAATTTGTTTGACTGAAATATTATTTTAACCACTCCTGGTTCTTATTAAGCCATTTTTACTTTAAACAATCGTTATAATCTTTGTAATAAAACAGTCACTACATTATTAGAACTCCATTGAACTATTGCACCTTGCTATATTATTCTTATTTCTAATTAGGTTTACCAGTTTATATTTTACATTATGGTTTTGTTTCTCAGTGTATTTTCCCATGTTTATTTTATGTTTAACTACTCTTACATTCAACCTTTGTGTTCATTTACATTTGTGTCCATTTATTCAAATATCTTCTTCCCATCTGGTATTACATTCCCTCATCCTTACCTCTAGTTATACACCAGTTTTCTTAATACCATTTGAGTTGTTGTATTTTCTGCCTTATTTAAAGATTAAACTCTTTACACCTCAAGAATTAACCCTCCAGGTGATTGGGCAGCCCCAGCAACCCGGTTTCCTCACAATCTTGATTAAAATTTTTAGTGACTTTGCTTGAGTTCTTCATTTTCAATAAAACTGAATGAACCTTTAATACCTCTATTGGTTATACGCTGTTGATGCTATTATTTGTATTTTATTTTCATTCGTGTTCTCTATCTTTCAACTTCTGATTGTTTTTTTTGTTCCTTTTTCTATAATAATTATAGCTACATAGATTTGGTTGTCGTGATTAAGCAGTCAATAATTCGAATAATTCCACAAAGTTCTTAATGAAGTATATTTTTATTAGTTACGTATAATAAACTGTATCACCACACTAGTAAACTGCTAGCTATAATTTTGTCCCTGTATCTGTATTTAGTGTGTACAAAGCTATCACATAAACTAAGCATTAATCATCTATGTAATACAGTAATTAATTTATTAAATAAAATAATTAAGTGATCTTTTACATAATTCACTTTATACATTAATTTTAATAGCTATAATTTACATATTTTAGTCTCCTGCAAAATTTCACTCAAAATTTAAATGTTTAGAAGCTCCATCTGCTGGATTGTTCTTTGAACTGAGTGGCATCGTATATTGCAATGGCGAATCGGTTCAAATTGAAGATATTGGTGAAGATGTGCGTGATCGTAATTTTCCAGGAGCTGCACTTATTTGTAATACATCCAATGTAAACAAGAACTGCTGCAGAAATATTGACAATCATGGAAATGGTTCTATGGGTATCTGGTATGATCCATCAAATAATAAAATTAATAAACATAGTGATAACCAAACTGTGAGAAATGTTTTTGTTCAAATTAATTATGAAAAACAAGTCAGATTAGTAAAGAGAGGTGCACCAGAGGGACCACTTGGAATATATAGATGTGAAGTTCCTGCAACAAATGGTGATATTGAGAGTGCAGCAATAAACATTGTATCAGGTCAGTATACGATATTATATTGAAAGAAACGTGAATTTGTAGCTACTTTTTATTGTCTATGAATTTAAGAACAACTAGCCAATCAACTATACATTATACGAAATAAAGTTCATATCACAAAGAAAAAGTTTAAAGAACGTGACTTGTTTAATTTTTGTTGTGTTTTTTCAATTGAAACAGTTCCAGGGAGTGGTTACTATGGCATTGAATGCCTTTACCATATAATACGTAATTAAAAAACTCGACTTTGTTTTAGTAGCTTGAGTGTAAGAAATTAAGACCAATCGTTTAACAATAGTGTAGTTTTAGGCTCACTCAACATTTTTGTGCTTACCACTAGTAATATGAAAGTAGCTACTCACGAAATTTCACTATAATTATTATAAAAGTTATTCACAGTTTTTTTAAGTACATAATAATTGTTTAACTGCCTAAGCTGCACCCTTAATATTATCATGATAGTTGTACTTAGAATGTATATAAATATACCTAAACTACTATCTTTCTATTTAAGTGTTATTATTTACAGTAGTAGGATTATCTGATTAATTTTTTTTAAGAATTTGCAATATCAAACTGCTATTTGATTAATATTTGATGTCAACATTGCTTTTTATGGAGTTTTATCTGAATGTTATTATTTTGTGCATCTGTAGTCATGGACTAGTGCTTTAATTATAAATTCATATCTGAACTAATACTCATTTAATTACTATAATGCTTTGCTTAGCATACATGAAAGTATTTACGATCACAAAAACTAAAGCTATGCTATATTACAAACAATTCTTTTTTATATAATATTTTATATGTAGTGCACAGTTACAAAGTATAAATTTGGCTATTTATCTGCTTTAGTGTTAATATAGTTTGATAATTATTGAAGTCCTTATTAATTTATTGTCCTATAGGTAAAATCACAACAGCTGCAATGACATATATTTGCATTCACATACGGAAAATATCATTGAAACAGCAATTCAGGATTCTGTCTTGACTGCAATCCAGTCAAACAACAACATTAGTATTAGTACGTCAACTCAAAGCACTTCAAGAAATAAAATAAATAGTATATGGATTATTATTGGGGTTGTTATATTTATTGCTATTGTCATACTCGTTTCTGTAACATCTTTAATTCTTTTTATAAAATTTTTATTGATAAACGATCAACTAAGTCTGAAAAAAAGTCAAGCAATCAAATTGAAGAGTGCAACCTAAACTTCTTTTCAAAAGAAAGATCAAAATTAAATGAAAATCATGATTCGGATACTTATGTAATGGTTGATAATTATAAAAGCAACGATAGTAATGACCGGATTAAAAATCAAAGCAGTATCAGTCACGTTGGCATGAAAATTAACACCAATTTGCCAATTCAGAATATATCAGAAATATATCCAGCAGTAGATCGAAGCACAAACAAAAAATTAATGTTACGAGATGGAAACTCAGATGATTATATTCACAAGTATGCTGAATTAGAAAAGGAACATCAAGAAATACATGTTCCAAGTGCTAGTGTGGATAAGAAATTGATGCTGCTGAATGGACAACCATATGACCATGATAAGCAACATGAGTATTCTGTACTTGAGAAAGAAGATCAAGAAACACATGTTTCAGTTGACTCAGAACTCTATGCAGTTATTGGGGAATGTAGCTGTGTGAATAGAGTTGCATCTAATCATGTACTTGGTTGTTCTAAATCATCCAACTTATGTCACACAATAGGTAAAAAGCCAGTACTTGATTCAATTGAGCCTTTGAATGGCCAAATTATATCTGAAGTGTATGCCAACGTTGATAAGAAAATGAAGAAAAATACGGCACCTCACCAAGCATATGGTAGCCCTAACGTATCAAATGTGTATGCTGTAGTGGACAAAGGCAAAAAGAAGCTGTGAATATCTTAAACACAATTTTCTTCTCCATGAAACAAAATTACCTTGTCAAACCAAATAGTAATGAATTAGTATAATGCTTTGATTTATGTGTGAAGACTAACAATGACGTATTTGTATAAATAAAAAGTTAATACAACAATATCATCAATGATTATTTATAAACTGTACACTTGATTTGTAATTGTAACATTAATTTTTAGATTATACCAGGTCCTTATGCGGTGTGATATACTGTAATAAACTTAATCTTAAACATGCACTACTTAAAACAATGTGTTTGGCTCAAGAATATTCAGTTGGCTAAATCTTCAGCAGTTGGAAATAATATATCAACACAATACTGGGATGTTGATATACAATAATTGTAGTATTAGCAAATTCTAGTGGCTATTAATTTCATTAATTTGAATTAAAAAATGTTTTTCATCTTGAAATTTTTTTAATATATAAAATAGAACTGTAATATACAATGGTTCATGTCTGTCTTCTGTTATTTTATTGGCTAGCTGAATTATTAATAGATTAGCAGCATACCAAAAAATAGTTACAAAGGCATTATTAAATAATATCTAATTTATAGTACAGTGCAACCGGCTGAAAGAGTAGAATTTTGTTTTTGCAGTCAATTTCTGAATGTTTTGTTATCTTCCAAAGTACAGATTCCACTGGCTCCAAACTTGGTACAGAAATGAAGACATCTTTACTCATCACATAATGTGGTTTTACCAAATATTGCATACTTTGAAATCAATAGACTCCATAATAAATAACAGCATCCTCCGAGTACTAAATGGCAAGTCCATAATAATGACAACAATGGCCGATAGAAATGCATAATACAGCTAATGTAACCACAACAGATATAGCTCCAACTCATGTTAGAAACGGTTCTATAATGATTGCATTCAGTATGGTCGTAATGACTACACCTAATATGATAATGATTGTAATTGGAATAATTAGACATGGGAGAACGAAAATTAAGAGAAATAAATCAGAATTTATACGTTCGAATTTAAATGAACAAATTAAAGAGAGTAATGTGAATTTGACTACATCAAAATGCAGCTTTAATGAAAAACTATTATGGATACTTATGCTATGGTTGACATTATAACACATGAGATCAAAGCGAAAAGAACAAAATATCAGCCAACCTGTCAACAATGCCCATGATGAACTCAGAAATCATGATACTTCTGACATTTACACAGTAGCTAATATGAGAGCCAATTGATGTTAATAGATGAAGCTCCAGATGATGCAGCAACACTTCATGAATATGCTATATTGGAAGTGACAAACAAAAAAGAAAGGACTCAGAACAATATGCAGTTCTTGAAAGCACTACCTAATGAAGAAAAAGGATTGCTTCATGTAAGCCATTCAGTTGTTCTGAAACATCGAACATATACATACAACCAGATATCAAAGTTTCTGATATAGAAACACCCTTTGAGAGCCTCCATATATCAGATATATATGCTAAAGTTGATAAGAAAAGGAAGAAAATTAAAATGCCTCAAGAAAACATTAGTTGTAATTACAATGAGCCTGATTTATATGCGGTAGTAGATTTAACAAAGGAAAAATCATCACCAACACAACTTATGGCCAAAATAATTTTCTGGTGAATTAAATGAAATGGTCGTAACCACACAAGTCTAGTAATGTGAGGACTACAGCAATGCATAGCTAAGTAACAAGCTTTAACAATAGTAACTTATATAGAACAATCATGCATTAAGTTTATACTTTAGTTGTAATTTGTGATTAGAGTAAATGTTGATTGATTAATAATTGACTACAATTACTGTTTATCATTATGTATCTTTATTTCCCAAACTAGTCATACTGCAACAGCAGTTTATGAATGCAATGCCTCCGCTTACGTTACCTAAAGTTCATACATTGTTAATGTAAACAACATGATCTTGTTATCATAATAAGCTCGGTTCATAACAGAAAACATGTTTGTGTAATTAGAATACATTATTACAATAGTGACCTAGGAAAATGATTCAATAAATGGGGGCTCCAAGGGCATGTTTTTTGTGGTTTAAAGTATTCAAGTGAATAATCACCAGGCCCCAAAAATACAGGGGAGTCCCCTTTCCTATGACACTGATTAATTGTGTGTTATGATGTTTCTTATTACGTTTATCGTCTGTTTATCGATTATTTATTTGCTTTTACTCCTGATACCACTTACATTTGCACATTTTTGCAATATTAATTTCTTCATGATGTGCCATATAATATGATAGTGTCATTGATGGCAATGTTTGAAGAGATATTATAAATACTGCTATCAATGAATACAAATTACTGCAATACAGTGAAACAGCAATATGGGGGTGCATTATCACACAGTTTATTTGAAATGACTATTATAGTAGTAAAACTACTGGGTAAATTTTGTTGCTAAACTAGCTAAACCTGCAGTGCTATATACATTCAGTATACTATGAAATTGTTGTATCTAGCCTTATCTTTATCTACTCCTATAGTGTATTCATTATTATTATTAGTGATGTGCTTGAGAACAAATGGCTAGCTAGCCGTGTTAGGTTACATGAAATTATTTACCACTGGTGTCAACTGGTTCTGCCTTCCTTGTTATGGAGAATGCTCTGTAAGATTCTGTCAAACTTAAAAATTATTCCTTGACAAGGTATAATTAGCTAATGGGTGTAATTGATTAGTATTTATCATGCTTTTATCAACTTTACATCATTTATTTACTAATATGTCAATTTTTTTTTAGAAACAAATAAGGATGATAATTGAATTGGAATGAAAATTTCATTTGTGTAGCTATTGGAACTGGTTCGAAATTGGAACTGGATGGTAATTGAATACCAACCAAAATTGAAGAGTTGTAATTCAAACGCGATGGAAATTGAATAGGGCAACATTCAATTTGGATGGACGGGGTGAGCGGGTGGAAATCGAACACCAGCGGAAATCTGGGTTGGAGCTAGTCGGATAGTACGCTTGCGAAATACTGTGGGTGTAGTCATGTTTAGTATGTGGATAGCGGAGTAAGCGCCACATTAAAAGTCGTGCGCGACGTTGACCTAACTTTTTGTTGTAGCGAACTCGACCGCCTGATTAAGTTGCTGGGATAAACTCGGATCGTAGTTTCTGATGAGAATTATAGAAGTTTCAGCTGTGCTTATTATTCTCTATCCTGTGATTTCTAAAGCTGCTATAGATTTTTGTAAGCAATACTGGTCAGCTACACTTAAGTGTTATAAGTTAATCCTCTTGTGGTTACATATTAATCGCAGATCCAAAGATATCTGAAGATCATGTAGTGCTGGATAACAAAAGCACGGAAGGGATAAACCTCTTTTGTGAGCCATCAATAACTGCAGTAGAATTGAACCAAACTAATGTATTTTGGTTTCATGCAACAGAAAATGAATGGAAATTCACAAATGCTACAACATGCAATTTTAATGCAAGTGACTATGAAATTAGTTACCGCATTGATTCAGTAGCTATCTCAGACACCAGTGACACTAACTTGAAGGCAGTAAACAGCGGATTTCAATTGTCACTCAATGAAAATATTATGACAAATGGAGGTTTTATAATATGTGCAATTTACGGTGAAGGTGAAAAGTGTTTTTCCAGTTACTCCACTATCACAGGTGATTTATATTAGCTAGATAGCTGATAAATTCATTATGAAAGAGTTATCATATCTAATCATAGTATTGTGAAAGAGAAATTGTAAAAATTGTTTAAATATACTTTGTTTATGCTAGATGTAGTACCAAAGGGTATTTAGGTAATTTTATTTTATTGCAAGTCCTTTATAGGTGAATAACTAAGTAACAAATGTGTAAGGTTTCATCATGAAAGAACATTTTTAAGTCAGTAGTTGCTCCATTGGTGAATGTGAGCGAAACTCAGACATTTAACAAAGGAGATGATGTGATTTTAAACTGCTCTGCTGGTGGTGGACCACAACTATTGTATCAGTGGCAACATAATGGAGAAAACTTGACTGGAGAGATTTTTTCAACTCTTGCATTACCCAATATAAATGCCTCACATGGTAGTATGTATACTTGCATTGTCTCTAATGTTGCTGGCAGTGACTCTGATTCTGTTATAGTATCTATTGCTCCATACTTTATTGTACTACCACAAGAGACTAAAGGTACCAATGGAAGTGGAGTAGTGTTGATATGTGAGGCAGAAGCATTCCCAGAATTACAGTATCAATGGAGAAGACTAGACAAAATGATTAGAATTGATATCAATGTGACCTCCAGTAGATTGAGGTTCGATCCTTTCCATTTTGGTGATGAAGGAATGTATGTGTGTGAGGTCACATCTAATGGCTTAAATATTATTTCTGATGATGTCACAATCACAAATAAGATGGGCTATAATTAATTAGTGTTGTCTCCAACTTAAGCTTAAAAATGAACAAGTCTTGTATAGAAAATAATAATAATCAATTGAATAATGTATTGCACTGTGCTTTGTTTTTAAATTAATATATTGGAGATGTACAAAATGTTCCATATAGTTTGTCTTACAAGCAGCTTACAATTGTTTTGCTAATTAAAAAAGTTATTTTAAGACTTAAACAATGCTAAACAATTGTTTAGGAATAGTTTAAGTAGCAAAAAGAAGCATTGAAAGTTTATTTTACAGGTCCGAATAAACTATCTTGTCTGTCATAGCGATATACCCACGCAACTTAGTGTCCCATATCAGGGGCATCAGAATGGGTGCGGCTGCGCGACCATGGCCGCACCAAATATTCACAAAAAAGGATGCGTGTATATTAATTTTTGTACTCTTCACTGGATCTCTTGTTGTTGTTGTTGTTGTTGAAATTGAGTGGTCGAAATCAAGCAGTCAAAATCGAGCAGTCAATATGACTTAGCTGAGGATTAAATAGCTAATATCAAGCTTTTTGGAAGATTTTTAAAACTCCAGACCAGCCTGTTCCTTCGTTTAATATTCCAAAGCGATCTTTTGGATGGAGAACGAACATATTCAGAGGTTTTTCCAGAATTGTTGGTCTGCATAATAGTCATTTTGCACTACTAGGAGTGTTCCCATTTAGTTATTTGCCACACATACTTGTTTTTATATGTCCCTCTTTGTTAATACAATTAATTGAGCTGTTTGCTTCAGATAATGGTAACATTGACAATGCATCAGCATTCCAATGTTCAAAGTTGGTCAAAACTTTAACTTGGAACACTAGGCAGGCAAAAGATAATGGTAACATTGACAATGCATCAGCATTCCAAGGTTCAAAGTTGATCAAAACTTTAACTTGGAACACTAGGCAGGCAAATGAAGTGACGGCTGTTATTCCAGACACACCGCTCTTTAAACCATTATACTTGTCCGAGGTTATGATCCGTGACTAATGTATCATGTTCCATACAAATAGAAGCAAAACTTATTGACTCTGTACCACACCAGCTGAGTGCTTCTTTATCAACTTGTGAATATATTTTGTCTCTCTTGATCAGTGACAGTTAAGAAGCAATCGGGTGCTCATTTCTATAAGGTCAGATATAAGAAATAACTTCCCCCATTCCGTAAAGAGATGCATCTGTGGATAACTTGAGTGGCAATGACTTGTCATAATGAGTGAGTAGATTAGAAGTCAGCAACAGCTTCTTTGCAGATTACATGGTTTGGTCACACTTTTCAGACAGCATTCACTTTCTGTTTGAGACAACATCAACTTCCCGTTTTGCTGCTACATCACATTTAATGGTTAGATAGTAGTTCAATAATAAAAACAACTTAGTTTTGCAATATTTGGTTGTAGTGCTTTCTTAATGACTGCAACCAATCAGGTGTAGCTCATATTCCATCAGCATCCACAAAGTGCTTAGATATTCAACTGAGTCACACGTGAGAAGCACTTGCTCTTTTTCATTCCAATTCCATGTGCAGACTTTGCAAAACTTCCACCAACATCTGAAGGTGCTTTCACTCATTTGAACCAGTGGCTGGAATTATCTGGAGGATTATATCCAAGACCCTTTGAAACAAAGCTAGAGTGGACGCTAAATCATATTATAAGTTTAGCCAAATTAAAATATGAATCTTTAACTTGTACATGCCGTTTATAGTACAATGTATAGTGTGATGAGAAAAGATGTAGATGTAGTTTTGATGGCAAAATTGTGGCAGTCCTTTTACAATTGGCATGGTAGAGCTTTGCTGTCAGTTCAAGCTTTGAGCTATCCAGCTTAACAGACCAATGTATAGGGGAGATTCGTTAATCTGGAAAGCTTTCGTGGTTTGTGCAGTTGCCTACCTGGTCTTCGATCTCGTTTCAAAGAACCAGGAAACTCTATTTAGAGCCAAGTTGACTGGAGAAACTTCTTCATCTCTAGTGTTACCCAATGTAAATGCCTCACATCATGGCATGTACACTAGCATTGTCTCTGATGTTGCTGGTTGTGACTCTAATTCTGTAGTAGTATCAAGTGCTCTTGATTTTCCTTTACAAGCAAAACATACTGATGGCACAAATGTAAGTGAAGTTGTGTTGATGTGTGAGGCAGAAGCATTCCCAAATTTGCAGTAACGATGGAAAAGACTTGACAGAATGATTAAAAGTGATATCAATGTTGTTAGAATTATTGGGAATACAATAGCAGAGTTATTTACAACTCTCACAATTTAGCAATGTGGATGCCTCTGATGGTGGAGAGTACACTTGTGTAGTTTTTGGTAGTGGTAGCAATGTCTCTGAGAGTGTCTCTGTCTTTATTTCACCTTACTTTCTTGTGGAGCCACAAGACATTATAGGCTCAACTGGTTCTTCTATGGAATTATTATGTGCAGCTGAAGCTTTCCCTTCTCCTAGCCAGTGGGTGAAACAAGATGAATCTATCAGAGAAAGCTTAACGATGAGTTCTTCTGGAAACCTTCTTTTTAATCCTCTTCTTTTTGGAGATGAAGGCAGATACTTTTACAACGTTTCTTCTCACGAATATTTTTTACAATCTGATGTGGTAACTGTATTTGGTAAGGTTTACATTGTTACCTTTTACTGATTTCTCCTACATGTCATATTACCAGTTCGACTACCTATGAATGTGCTTTATGTTAAGATTTGTACTGAGTAATGAAAAAAAAAATTAATTGTATGCTTTTATTTTTCTTTTGTATATTTTTAGTTAATATATTTCTTGAATAGTCCACTCTCAGTAATTGTGCTGGAAGTGGTTTAGTCCGTTCACTTTTTTTTAGATGACTTGTAGGTATAAAACATACTGTATATACATTCATTCACATTGTGATATACCTCTTTTTATAATAGTAAAACTATGATTGTGTTTTTGTTGTTGTTTATTTATGTTTTTTTGTGTTTTTTTTTATTTTTAGTATCACCTGCAGGAAGTGTCCTAGTCACACCATTCTCAACCAATTCTCAGGTGGGAGGCATAATAACTTTGTCTTGTGATGCCAGTGGAGGTCCTGACAATGCCTTCGCATGGACTAGAAGTCGTGATGGAGAAGTGGTGAGCAATCAACAAGTTGTAAACATCTCCATTAGCACTTTTATGGATGGAGGTGTTTACTCATGCAATGTCTCCAACCCTGCTGGGTTTGAAAGTGATGATTCAACTGTCAATGGCAAGTACATAATTAAACTTAATTATAAATGAAATGCTAATTTCTTCTTCTCACAGTTTCCCCAAGTATTGATGTCCCTCCTATGAACGTGAGTATAGCTACTAAGGAAAATATTACATTGTCTTGTAATGCATCAGGATTTCCTTCACCAAGGATTGTGTGGAATTATAATGGAAGTCTACTCATGAATGACCGTTTCGATGTTGTTACTGTGGAATTAGACTCTTATCGTGTTCAGTCTAGTCTTTCAGTTATTTTTGCCAATGTGTCAGATTCTGGATTATATACATGTACAGCTATTAGCAATGTGGATAATAGTAACATTAGTGAAGATGCTACACTAATAGTGCAAGGTAATGTATGATTTAGTTTGCCTTATATGGCACGTATATATTATAATATGTATGTGTGTATGATAAAATACAATGGTATGATTTATTGGTAGATGTTCCTCTTCAGCCAATAATTACTGGAGAATTTAATGTCGCATTAATTATTACATAACTGAAAACTAAACTACAGCAAGAGTTACCAACACATTAATTATGTCGTGACCACACAAATTGATACCTGCTTCTAAAGTAGAAGTGAGCACACTACTGCTAGGTCCAACTCCCACTGAAGTGAATGCTGCCACTGAAATATTAAATCTCGCTCCCACCGGCCTTTGGCCCCAGAATTAGGAAGATTATCTGTGATAATTACTCTAGCATAATTATTGTTATCATCTATAACTTTACAGTGGGAGGAGCCATTGATAAACAATGCCCCAATACAGTACTACGAGATAACATATACAAATCCACCATTTGTTGACGACACTACTGCAGTTATTAACACCACCGATACTACTCTGGTTATTGATAATTTGTTTCCTGGATTCGAGTATGCCTTCACAGTTGTAGCAGTCAATGAGATAGGTCGATCTAGGGCCAGCAATGAGAGACTTGTTAGAACTTTAGAAGAAGGTATTGTTA
>WLWI01003593.1_pt1 | contig 13267 bp, 4 predicted proteins | sample 6701501 | NCBI WGS metagenome assembly WLWI01 (sample SAMN12718690, study PRJNA515312) | sponge metagenome | isolation source: marine sponge | host: Mycale hentscheli | place: New Zealand: South Island, Marlborough, Capsize Point | collected 2014-11-01
AGATAAACAACTGACAATGCCATGAACAGACACTTGTCTTTCTTTAGCTTCAATCCAGCATTCTGCAACCTCACTAGAACCATCTCCAATGTTCTCAGGTGGTCTTCTTCTGATGAACCAGCTATAAGTAAGTCAATCAAATAAATTGCCATATTAGGCTGCTTGTGAAATGTTTCACGAAATTATTTCTCCTTATCAAACTCTGACTAATGTAATAATTACTATATATAGTAGTTTGAATGTGTTAAGTAGACCATGGAGGAGGGACATGCTGTATTAGATTGTATAATTTTGTAAAAAAATAGTAGCATCAGTGACTGGAAAAATGATAAGAAGTTTATAAAATTGGACCAAGAGACTTTAAAACAAGTAAAGCATTGTAGATATATTATGATGAAAAGGCCTAAATGCATTAACAAAGTGAATTAAAGAAAGACATACTGCAAAAAGTATACATTAATAAAAAAGTGGCAGAACGAAAAACAAAAGACAAAGCAACAGTGAAAGCCTGCAGTAAAACTAATATACTGTAGCTACAAGGTTATTATGATTATAAAGTAAAGTGTTCCGATAAAAAAATTGAGTTAACTAGTTAAAAATACTAGAAAAATGATTGAATTGTGTTTGATTTAGAAATGGTAAAGAAATTGTGGTCATAGTGATAAATAAAAACAATTATTGGTATTCAAAACTGAAGTAAAAATAATATAAGTATTTCTCTGTAACACCACTGTTAAGTATAGAGTGCTATGATTATTGTGGCTACTAATACCAAGATGATCCTAAAGCTAAGAAAAATAAGAAATGCATGAAACTGAGCATGCAACAGTGACTGTTCTTTTCTTGGTGTGACTCCTGATGCTTTAGGAACCTGTACATATTGCGATGAAGGAAATATGGGATTAAGTAATGTCTTATTTTTCTGATGACTGATTTTATTTATTTATTTATTTTGTGTAAACTGTGTACACTTAATATCACATGGAGGATGCATTCTTTATTTCCTTATAGAGACCCTCTAAATTCTGGTTAGGTGAAACAGATCAAGGTTTTCCAATCAAACATGAATATTCTTATTATCAGGTGTGAAAAACTGACATTTATGTTTATGAAATATGTGAGGGAACTGGGGCAGTCAGGGTTAACTGATGGCCACAGGATCGAAAGCTATTCAGGGTTAAATGAACACTTAGAGAGTAGGCTGCCACCAGAGTTGCTGGGGATGCCCAATCACCTGGAGGGTTAACTCTTAAGGTGTATAAAGAGTTTAATTTTTAAACAATGCAGAAATACAACAACTGAAAATGAAATGAGGAAAAACTGGTGTATATAACTAGAGGTACTGATGAGGGAATGTAATGCAAGATGAGAAGAAGATATATTGAATAAATGGACACAAATGTAAATAAACACAAAGATTGAATGCAATTAGAAATAAGATAAGAGTAGTTAAACATAACAAAATAAAAATGGGAAAATACACAGAGAAACATAACTATTATGTAAAAATGTAAACAGGTAAACTAAACAGGTAAACATAATTAGAAAAATAAGAATATGACAGTGTAACAGTTCAGTTCAGTTCTAATAATGTAGTAACTGTTTTACTACAAAATATGTCAATAGTTGTTATTTTCCCCATGAGTGTGCAGTGCCAGCTTTTTTGTAGTAACAGAAAATACAAAATTAACATAACTACAGTAATTATGAGATGTAGCTATCATTATTTTCACAGTTAGCTTTCTTCAGAATGCACTTGTTCTTTTGCGTCCAGATATACCTACAAAATGTTGAATACATAACTAGGTCAGGAATGTAAGAAAGATATAATTGCAATATTAAGTGTGTTCATATCCTGTGCCTAATTAGTTAGTTAAGTATCATTTATCAACCAATAAAAGTTTTTATGCTAAAATGTCACTTTGAACACATCAACTAGCTAAATTTCTGTTTCAAATATTATATAAAGCAATTTTCACTAATAATTTTCTCTATAATTTTTCTTTTTCTTAGTGTAGTTATTTTCTTGTATTCTTTCAATAATATTAAAATTTGAAAAAAATAAAACAACAATTGGCTGATGAAACTCTCAACATGCGAATGCTTTACTTTGGGCCACTACAGCCAATAGACACAATAATTCGTAATAATACAAATTAATTATCTTTGACAATTATGTTGCTGCCATAAGAATTAGTTCTATTAAATCAGCAAGTTATGATTCATTTTCTTACTTTTTGTGTTAAAAAAAAGAGATGGAAAAAATATTAACTAAAATTTCTTATTTTAATAGTTTAATGGTGTTACATTACCTCATTTTCGTCCTCACTCTGTTCAGTTGTCTTCATTTTATCCTAACAACATTTATTATAATGTGTTTAAGACGGGTTCTTGTCTCATGTTCTAGTAACTATTTGTATGTAAAATCATACTGTAGAAACTAGCGACTACTGCATTCAATTTGAGGTTATCTGAGTTATTGTTGGGTCAGTGTGTCACTTCAGTATAGATAGCGTTACTATTTAGCAGTTGATTCTAATGACAACATAATTGTGTTAACTAGCCATAAATTATTATCACAAAAACTATCAGGCGTAAATGTACACAATAAAAGTAAGACAAACTGTAATTTCAAATAGAACATAACTTTGAATGTAATTCATTCTTCCTGGTCAATTTTTATGCAGTGGTATAATATAGTATTTTATATTAATGAATTTATTTGATTAGACGCATGATTTATTTATTTATAGCTAAGGAATAATATGATCAAGATGTTATAGCCATATAATATATATTGTTAGCTAATAAATTTTTGAATTGTATTATATAGCCCACATTTTAAGATGAATAGCTATGTACATAATATGAATTTTATTGTATATTTAATGTAATCAATATAAAATTTTAAACATGACGTATGATTGACGTAACTTACTTCATCTTGTTTACAGCTACAAGAAAATAAAACAACCACTATTACTTTTCTATGCATACTTCATAATGTTTAAAAATATCATCATAATGCGATAGTAGCTAGTTACCTGAAATCTTCTTTGTGAGAATTAGCCTCTTCGTGTTCATGTATATTCTAAAAAAAACAACAATCTATATCTTTAATATGTTTAAAATTTACTATTTATAGTAGGTGACTTTCGCTCATCCCAGATCATGTAATTTCCTTGGAAATATTTACTTCATATTATGCCTTTGTGGTTAGTGCATGCAAGTAATTGCTATAATAATGGTGCTTTGTATAATTAAATTAAATAAGAAAAAAGTGCCTTGTACTATTAATACACTTTTCATGAGGAAAATGTTCCAAAGCCAGCTTTGTGAAAATGAAAAATCCTGTTATACATGTAATATAATAACTAGCCTAACAATTTATTTCAGTTCCATTATGTAGAGTAAGGCTAGAATTAATGGAAGTACTAATCAATACATTTAGAAATGATTTCTAATGAATAAAGCAGCAGGGGATCTGCACATGGACTTCCTTACTATTCATGTGTGGAAAAAAAAACAGCAATGAATTCAGTGCAAAATAATAGTTTTTGGAATTACAAGTATTTTGGACAGAGTTCTCTCATCTAAAAAAAGTGATTTTATCTCTTAAAATGACTACACATTAGACTTCAATTAATTTTAATTGCTGCTAGAATTGATCATTAATTGATAGTGTCACCAATATGAGCAAGAATGCCAGTTCAGCATGTGTTTAGAGTGTGTTGTAGGGTCAAGTATGATTACTGTCAGATTATGGAAAGTCATGTTATAATCATTTTAGTATTTGAGTGTGAAGCTTGGGGCTACAAAAAGGTGATTATATTACAAAATAATCTAAGATTCAGCAGAGCAGCTTAAAGTGCTGCAGTTGTGGTGAATTATTATAGACTAGTAAATTGTATCTAGTGCAATAATATTTTTTTTAATTAGTGTAAAGACTATTGTAGTATTATGACAATAACACAATATTTTTGTGCTGATAACTTACTTGACTTTTCTCAAGGCTAAAAATATGAAAAAACAAACAAACAAACAAGTAAAAGTTTGGTAAGCCAAGAAGATATAATTTAAAAAGTTCTTGATTTAATGTCAAGGATTATTTATTGGCAAATACAATTTTTAATTTTTCTGCAGAAGAATACTCTTATCTCTCATCAGGGGTAAAATGAAACATTGCTTTCTCTCTTATTACATTTCATTTAACTTGACACTAAAATCATAGTGCATAACTAATTATTTTTAAGTTTTAATTTTGTCGTCAGAATTGTTCTATTATAATCCTGTAGTTTATAGTGGCTGTTATGCATACATCTGTAATTAATATACATAAAGCCATATCCTAAATTTCAATCTTCAAAAATCTATAACTTGATCTGGATGCTTTTATATATGTAATTGTAATCTGCATGTTTAAAAATTTACACAATGATTCACCTATAGTCTTTTTTGATGATCTCTTCTTCTTTATGTGTACTCTCACTCTGTGCATTTACAAAGAATATTCAACAAATTTTTATATTAATAATTCATTAGCTAAAGTTACCATATCAGTGGTTCTTTCAGCATTCCCAGTTCCATCAATGGTAAGCTGAGCTACGGTAAGTTTGAACACTTAGAGATAAATTGTTCTAACAACGCGGTGGCCGCTGATTTTTATTTTTAAAATTTTTTTTAATTAAAGTAGCTAGGAGAGCTTATGGCATTAATTCTTTCCACTTCTAGTTTCTGATAATGTAGTAGCTCCCTCGTAGGACAGACACTCAAATCGGGTGAATCGAGAGTGGTCACTGCTTTGCATCTCCAAAGTGCCTGTAACTCATATGAAATCTTCAAAATTTGTCTAGATCAAAATTTCATTAAGCAAGTACTTTAAACCACCTGTATACTATAGTGAGGGAAGACTATTAATTGTACGGTAATTCCTTAAAAATGCATGCTTTTATGTTTTTGTTTATTTTTATCAAGTCAAATAGTTGTGGAGAGTGGTTACTACGGCATTGAAACCCCCTATCCATTGTCATTTAAAAACTTGGGCTGTTTTTAAAGTAGCTAGAGTACTTTTTATTGGGAACACAGGTCATTTAAATGAAGCTATCACTGCTATGGTCAATACATAGCTACTTGTAGCTACTTTTAGGACTAAATAGACTGAATGAGGCATTCAAAAACTATGTGAACAGGATCTAAGACGTTATAACTTCAAGCAAAGTAAATGAATGTAGCCCCTTATTGTTACTTTTGTATACAGTTTTTGTAACCAGTTCTACATTGTGTGAATTACATAGGCACAATGGCTCCCTTGCCACTTGTGCTGAAGCACATCACTAGTTATATTATTGAATATTTTCTAGCTATTATTATAATATGCTTGTGTGTCAACGATGATTAGGACGGCATGTGTTGATGAATACTTCAATTATGCTTGAGAGGTAGAAGTTTTGTAAAGCATAAGTCCAAATCATGATAAAGGACAGAGAGACTCAGAATTAGAAGATAGACTCCATGACACAAGAAGAAAGAGCTGAAGAAAGTAAAGGAGGTGGATAAGAAAAGATGAGTTAGGAAAAAGCAGGAGAGGGAAAGTGATATAACCTTAACCAAATGGTAGAAGATGATAACAATGATTAAAAATAACACTACTTCATTCTTACTTTGCAATACATCAAGCTCCACTGTGTGACTAAGTACTTGCTAGTATATGGCTATGTACTTGCTAGTATAATTGAAATATTACATCAAATTAACTTAAAAAAACTTATCATAGTATGTTGTAAATAGAAATATTTACAAGATGTTTCTGCTTTGTGTCCCTTCATAACTTGTGTGATGGTACAGAATGCTAAACCTTAACAGCATGATACGAAATGATGCATTGAGCCTCAGTAACTTCTAAAAATGACCAGCACTCAGAAACGTGCGAAAATTAATAAGCAAATGTTTTCTATAAAACCAGAAATTTGATTCCAAATACCAACTAGCTATTTTGAATTCATTGTCATTATTGCCTGATTGAATAGTATACTTAGTTTCTTTAATAGATTGCTATTACTTGCATCACGATAATTTCTTATACTTTTGTGTTGTATATAAGTATGAGTCATACATGATCTTATGCATGCATGATATTTAATAGTTTTTTTTAACCATATCCCAAGGCACACTTGCATTTGTAGTTCAATGAATACATGGTGGCTGGATGCCAAAAAATAATTGAAACAATGAGCTAGAATACTTGATTCTGTGTGGCTATTTCTAAGAAAGTTTATAGATGGTGTTTATATTAATGTCATTTTCGTAGTTTATGTGAATAAGTACTAATTCACTGAATCTGTCCATAATAGTCCATCATATTTGATAATTTACCAAGTGATAACTGCAGTTCATTCATATAACAAAAGATATTCCAAGTTTAGCTGTAGCAAGTGTTAAGGATTATACCAGATTGTTGGCCAAAACTAAGTCATAACTTTTGGTCTAGCGAACTTGATAATTGTATTGATTAATTTGAAAGGAGGTTACCTGAACCCCCCGAACCTTCTGCATACACCACTATCTTATGTTGTTTTACATTATTTCATTGATTCTCATTATATAATAAATAATTAAAATATTGTTGTTATTTTCCTCTTTTCTTTCTATTTTATTTAAATTTAACTACATTGTGTAATCCATTCTTTTTGAATGATGCTAAGTGATTAAATTTCTCATTCAATAGGTCTTGGTAACACATTAAGTCCGCTCCATTGTTTTTACATTGGACGGCTACCTGTAGTGATGGTGTGAGTATCAGTCAGTGGGTTATGATTTACTGTAGTGCCACGTGTCTTGAATCATTTTTTATTAACTCTTTAACTACAATAAGTAAAAAAATGGTGTTAGTTTAGCATAAGAATATCTATAAGTATAAACATTTTACCATTGAGTATAAGGTGTGTGGAGTCTTAAGTAGTCTTACAATTATTTTTGTATTGCATGAAATTCTACAGCTGCAGAATATCCGAACACTTTATTGCAACATATGCTTCATAAATATTTTCACTATTTCAATAAGTATGTCACAATAATGATTTTTCATTATGTTTGCTTTTTTATTGTTTTTAGCCACTCAGGCTTTTTGTTTTATTGACTTCCGCAGCATATTTTGTAAATGTATCAACAACTTCTGTTAGTATTGTGGGACCTTATATATATATGATTGGAGAACAATTTAGAACAAATTGTATATCTTCAGATCAAACCATTCGGAGTGGTTTCTTTACTATCGATGGTGATCCAATTGTGACTAATAAGACAAACGATATTGAGGAAAATGTTATGTCATTGTTGATATATAATATGCCATCTCAATTCAATTTTGTTCTAGTGATAAATAATAGTTGGGCACGGTCTCGTAGAGAGCTATTGCTTTTAGGGTCCGAAGGCCCTAGTCTGTAACCTCCTGAGTGAAGCAAGGGCACTAGCTACTTAAGACCATAAAATGGCAGTTCACAATGGTTGCGCGTTCCACACTAATTTAGACTATAGTGACTGCTCCGGGGGGACACTAAGCGCAATCGGAGGGACACTAAACAATGTGAAGAATACAAATGGTGATGCTTCAGATGCCAGCAGTGATGACTCTGAATGACTTGCCTATACATCATGGTTAGCATAGTAAACTTTTTACACACCATTTAGTGTGATTGTTGGCCGTAATATTAGTGAATAGCATGTGTGTGTTGTATTAAGCAGTCCAGGGCAAAGTTGCCATCACCAGCAATGCAGCTGAGGATCTATTAAATGAAGCAGAAAACAAAAGTTTTTTTAAAGGCTATGACTTCATAATTAGCTAATGTAACCATGAAAACTGAAACACTATTCAAATACAATCATTACCAACTCCTAAATAATAGTGTCACAAATATTGAATCATGGCGACATGCTGCTTGATAGTTCAAGCACTAAAGATACACATAGATGGACACTTATATGAACTAAGTTGAGCTTACTGAGCTCAGTTCAGTGGTTATCTTGCAATTTCATTGTCGTAGTAGGTTTAATTCAATAAACGTTTAAAGTTTAATTCCAAGTTACAATTTACACAAGACATAATACAACTTCAACAACTGACTTTGAGTTGACTATGAATAACTGAATAGCAAGCGATTAAGCAATTAAACACTACACGATGTATTAGATAGAATGATTAAGGAGTGGTCACTGGTTATACTGCATTTTGTTCTTGCCACTGCTGAAAGTACAAACCCTGAAGTGTCCATAAATTGAGACACACCTGGAGCCAGGATGTTGTGTAATGCAGGTTTTGTTGGGGTCACCAAGAGCATTTACTTTACCAGCAACTCTAACTATTTCCCTACAACATATGCATTTTCACAATACCTGCAACTATATTAATTTCTTCTCACTGGATTGTGTAGAAAGTCCAGTGTAATGATGTATCAGCAAGTCAGTCGGAGTTATCACTGCTGGTGTTTGAAGCATTATCATTGGCATCTGAATTACCATTAGAGTCAATACTGCTTGGTCAGGAGTGACGGAAGCTGCTTTAAAGTGGGGGCGGCACCATGTATCACAAGTTAAGTAACTCTCATGAAAATCACTTATATTTCATGAAAAATTTAACTTCATATTGACTAAGCTAAGCAAGTTTATGGCATTCAGTACTTAAACTTGCATAGTATGTGCCCCCCCCCCCCCCCCCCCCCCCCCGCCTGTGTCCCCCAAATTATAAATCTGCCCCCCATTCCCCCTTACCGATACACACACTTCCACCACAACATAGCAGCTTTAAGGAATCTGGTATTATTGTTATACCGCCATTACCGTCTGTGCTGGCTGCTTTCTTCTGCCTCAGACTCATCACACATTTAATAAAAGTTACAAACTTAGTTTACAAGTATTTTAAAAGTGATTTTTGCCAAGCTCCATAGGTCTCATTTGTAAACCAGTGTTAGTAGTAGAACCATGCTGGAGCCAGCATGTATGCTGGGAATTTTTTTTGATGCAATTTCTATTGATTTCAAAGGATTTGTATCTGTAGTATACTGCTAGCATATAAGTTTACTAAATACGTATTGAAACAAACAATTTAGCACATAAAGACTAATATTTATGCAGATAGACTGATAGACTAATAAAATTATACCTTCTAAAAAATGAATTTTACTATGGTAAGACTTGTGTACATAACAAACTTGCAGCATGCATGATATTACTCTATTTAGAAATACATAACAGGAATGAACAATAGTACTTTTGGTAAACTATATTAGTTGAGTATATTATTTTTGTATTTTTTTTGTAGTGCATACGGAGTCTTTGGTCACTCCCACTCCTAATATCCGTTCAAGTCCCACTTCTGGCCTTGTCAGCAAATTAACTGGACGTAAGATGTTAATGACAGATTCTAGAAATATTTAAGTTAATTTTTTTACTGAATATTGGACCGGTTTTCAATTGCTTTTGATTGGAATAGTCCTGTTTCTAACTATGGGGATAGACTGCATCCAGTTGATGTAGGTGTCAAGTGAGAAGAAGCTTCTCTAACCTAGAGTGCAAGACGAATTACAAACAAATGCTGGGAGTCCTTGAGATTCAACAGCTCCCACTCACAGCTGAGCCTCAACCTTACCACCATACAGCAACTAAACGTTGCGAGGATATATCCTTGGTGTTCAGCAGTTTTCCTTGTAGCTGAGCTTCAGTACTGACATGATGCCAATTATAGCATTAGTTCTAAAAAATAAATCACCCCATCCTCCGACCAAAATCACGCCATAACCGGCTTTCATTCCCCCATGATTTACCACATTTAACAGCTGCTTTAATTCTACCATGGGTGCACATCGTCTAACATTGTGACATCACATATATATATATATATATAAATATATATCATAATAGGAGAAGGGCTTTGGTAAATATTATTGTTTAGTGCATAAAAGCTAACTTTTGTGTAATACACTTAGTTTTCAATGCATGTCTTTCATATTCGTGTGTGTCAAATATAACTATTTAGCTATATATCAAAATTTGATACATAACTAAGTAGTTATATTAATTAATAAATGAATATAAATAAATTTATTATAAATAATGATGAAATTAATTTTCCGGAAGCTCAATTTAGAATGGCAAATCATAGCTACAGCTTAAAACACTTTTCTTACTTCTATATATATTTCATAAAAATTGTAAATGAAAGCTAATAAAAGCTAATAAAACTATCATAAGCCACCAAATTAGGTACATTAAAATTTTATATAGCATAGAACTAGACTACCAAGTATGAAGAAATTTGGTTTATATTATCGCACAGCCATTATAACCACTGGTGTAGCTTTGACAACACAAATATTTTTGACTATGTTTATGAACATTAATAATCATGTGTATGTGACTTTTCCAACTTTCACACAATTACATTACAATAAGCCCAACATTTTACTCTTTAAACAATAAGCCCAACCTTTACTCTTCATGCCGGACACTGTTATATACATATATACATATTATATATATATATATATTATATATAGTCACAAAACTTTAGAGTAAAAATTGAATTGAATGTGAGGAGGTAGTAAGTACAAAGTGACTATGTAATCATGAATGTTGCTTGTGTAGGTGCCACCACAACAGTTTCGCACAGCAATACAAGTAACAATACAGTAAGAAATGTTTTGTCTTTGCAAATTTTGAAGGCAACAATGTTTTTCACATTTCAATTGAGCATGTTTTGTGATATTATATTATTATATTAATAGTTTATTAAATAAAGTATTGTAGCAGCAAATCTTCATCAGTAACAACTATGTTAACTTCTTTTACCACATCTTCTATGTCCTAAACCAGATTTTCAGCTTCAGTTGAAAAAATACAGAGAACGAGTCTTTACAGAAAACTTAGGCATTCATACCCATATAATATATATATAAATCACTGCACAAGGTGAATTTTGAGGAACTGTAGAGCTGAAAAGAGTTGAAAATAAGAACATACATGTGTCAAAAGAATAAGTAATTTAGTTGAGCCGTTTGTATTTTGACTCCATGATAATAACTGCTTGATCTGTGATGACAGTTTGACCAAATTTTTAACTTCATTTATTTTTATGCTAGTTACTGTTAAATAGTTTATTGTGAAATCATTATCTGATATTGTTACAATGTATTTTAGAATGTTGAAAACCAGAAAAAACAGAGCCAAATACTAGCAATAGTAATACCAGGTATGGCATTGTTATAAATATTATTTTATTTCCTAACAATTCGAACTTTAATTAATATTTTTTTAGTTGTTACTCTGACTGTTATTGTACTGCTCATCCTTGGTTTTATCTTTATAGTGTAAGTGACATGATAGCATCATAATGATTAAAGTATATTTTGTACCTTCAATGTATGCTTTCTGTATATTTTTATACACAGAAAATAGATTGCACAGTGCCTTGCAAATTCTCTGTGTGATATTTGAGGTTAAATAGAGTAGATTAGGACAAAGTAAACGAAATAAAGATGTGATACATATACTAATGTAAGATCAAACTAAAAAAATGGTAGTTTTACATGCCAATTTTATGAGTTTTCTGTGCCCTGTTTTTCTTACTCATCTTTTTAACTCATGGATTTCCTTCTCCTTTATCTACCTCCCTGCTCCCCACTATCTCTCTCCTTTCTTGTACTTTCTTTCTTCTTCATGGCAGTAGTTACACTCTATAACCTGAAGGAGTGCCTGTAACCATGAAAAATTCATTTGCGGAACTGAGGTGGAAAGTGTGGTCACCACCTAAAGTAGCTGAGAATCGTGGACGTAAGAAAGGCAGATAAGCAGAAGAATTCGAGGGTCAGAAAAAATAGAAGCAAGTGAGAAAAGGCTGCAAATGATGTAATTATTTCAATGACAAAGTGAAAGAAAATATACAGAAAGGGCAGAGATACTGAGGAACAGGAGAGATAGTAGACATTAATGATAAGAGAAGCCAAACATGCTCACCTCCCTAGTAGTTTCATTGGGAATATCCAAGCACTCTGGTAAACCACTGAGAATATTATAGTGTAAAGCAAAATCACAGTGGCAGCAAAGAAATTATTTGCTCACGTGAGTATTGCATGACTATTGGGGGGCGTTACCCACAAAAGCTTACATAGGATATCCAAAAAATGACTATCTTTTTCTGGAAAATTAAGATGAAATACAAAACGTAAATTTTCCAGTACAACAATTTGGTGCTTCATTTAATGTTCGGGAGGCCACTCTCTTCCAAGATCCACTATGCGTGACAGAATGACTGACTCACTCACTGACAGATAACCTGAGTACTGTAACCATATTGCGCGTGCGCACTGAGGGTTAATAAACTTCAATATGTTATCCATTCAAACCATGTCTATTTTGTTGATACATGCAATTAAGTTGTCCTTTTTTAGATTTATAAAGCACAAGACTGAATATTGTTCATGGATTAAGAAAAAATGTGATATGAAGATTATGGAGAACAATGTTTCTATAGTTGAAAACGAACCAAATAGTGAAATACCTGCTGTTTCAGATGCTCATAAAGAAGAATGCATTAAAACCACAGGCAAGAAAAATATTAATAACGTAGATATGGTTAGAGATGAGAAAAAAATTATTGTTCATATCACACATTTAGGTCCTGATCAAGTTAAGGTAGAACCCATTGATGAAGTCAACAGCACTATAATGCAGGAAGGTGGTACTGCAGAAGAAGCCATCAGACAAGAAGACAAGGTAAAGATTGTGTACAGTCAACCTGACCCTCCAGTAACAATTGAATAACTTCATTATTTAAAAGTTAGGAGAATTATTGTGTTTGATTGGCATAGATATTATATGTATACATATATGCTTTTGTTGACTTCAAAAAAGCTTATGCAATCACCAGAATGTTCATCAGTTGACGTAAGCATTATTCGATATATTATCTGGGAAGGTGTTGCTTTCTCAATGAGTTATTTTAAGGGCTAACTAATCACATAAATATTTCTACTCTAGGAAAACATTGTGAATTCTGAGGAATCGGGTCAACTGGGTAACAGTGATTTGGTCAAACCTTCTATGGTGGTATGTCATTATAGTATCTAAGTTACAAAATTTATCTGTCTCTTCAAATACATTCTTGATGAACAGTCTTAAGAAAACAGATACTATCTGGGTTGAGCCAAATAATGCTAGCATAAGTGATAGTAATGATGGGGGAGGGGAGTGATTGTGCACCCCCCTTTCAATTTAATGA
>WLWI01003594.1_pt1 | contig 13266 bp, 10 predicted proteins | sample 6701501 | NCBI WGS metagenome assembly WLWI01 (sample SAMN12718690, study PRJNA515312) | sponge metagenome | isolation source: marine sponge | host: Mycale hentscheli | place: New Zealand: South Island, Marlborough, Capsize Point | collected 2014-11-01
CAGAGAATACAAATAGTTTTGGTATATACAAAATTATACAACAAACCTCTCCCTTGGAGGATGCTGAAGTTCTTTTCTCAGCAGAGAAGAAGTTGAGATCCGACAACACTTCAGCCAGAAGATCTTCGTCTTCACTATCCCAGTCATCTTTGTACGAATCTCGGATATTTCCATACCTACAAATATACATACATCACATCATTTATACCCTATGTTTCATTTTGTGAAGGTTACTTACCCTCCTTGGTATTCCTGGATTCTTGTTAATTTCAAGAATCTTCTGGATTCCTTCCAAGTATCAAGCTTGAAATAATAGGAACACTTTGGCTCCTTAGCCGCCATGAAATGCTGTTTAAAGATGCACATGATTATTATAGAAATAGAATAGGTAATGTTATTCAACTTACTCAGATTAAACTAGTCTCCTTTTAAAGCAGAGAATATCCACTAGCAATGTATATTTGCTTCTTCGAACAACTTCGACACACCCTATACCCAACAAACCACCAACTGTGCGAGGAAACGCTGCGGACGCCAGCATTATTCTCAAAGCTAGCGTTCACCTGGACATGCGCACATCCGTATAGCCTCGCGCGCGCACAGGTAGACGCTTTATTTTGGACGAGCGAGTATACCGCGTAACTGGTGTGTCCACATGCTTCTTTCATGCTAGGGTTGAAAAAAATCAGGAAGGAATTTGTCAGTAATTCAATAAAATGCATTTACAAAAGCTGGAGTAAAAAATAGTGAGAGAGTTTCATAATACTTCAAAATAAACAAGTGCAACAATTACAACAAAAATTTAAAAAAAAATTGAATTCCTTCAGTAATTTTTTTCCCATGGAACTACATACTGTGGCAAATTCGCACTACAACTGGAAACAACTAAGTAAAGGTTGCCGTGCGGCAGTTAATTTTCCGCTACCAACGTCCGCGAATCGAGAGCTTTTAATTATATTCACAGACAAACCACAGGTATGTTGCTTGAGTGATGTTTTCAAATTAATTTGACACAACAGCGTAAGAAGTAGCAAGCCTAAAAAGCTGTAATTTTTGGAAGGTATTCGTGCCAAGGCACGCGTGCCTGTAACTGATTCCTCTAATGTAAAGCTTTAGATTCCCTGGTTTGCAGTTCTTGCAGGGAACAGTTTATATAATATTCAATATTCTCATTATCTTATCCATAAAGTGGGTAGACCTTCCAAATTAGTGAAAGGTTTGATCTTCTACAAACATAGTGGTGTGTATAACCGAATTAGTAGTTCCATTTAGCTTGCACCACTACTCATTGCAAAACACTGGCACATGGCAGAAAGGGCACAAATACTTTACGTATTGATTTTTTTGTGCAATATGCCAAACTGAAGCTTGTTAACTATTCTGAAAGCATGTGGCATGATAGTCTAGTGTATTATGTAAGCTAGAAGCTACTCCTTCTTCTTTCACTATGGCATTAATAAGCTAAATGTTTAAAAAATTGGTGGCCACACTTCATCCCTGATACATGCTGTGAAAATATGCACATGTTATACCAGTACTCATTGGCCACGAAGCAAGTGTGGCATTGTACAGCACATGAAGACTATTGAGACCTTTTTTTAATAGAGCTGATTTAGTATCATATTTATCCCAAATCAAATGGATGAGAACCTTTTCCTTGACTGTAACACTATAGGACATGCTAGCTTTCATGTTGCAAATAGCTAGTGAGTGTCCTGGCTATAATTATCAATTAATCTAATTCAAGAAGGTTCTAGGTCCTAAGTTTAATTCCAAACAACACCTCTGATTCTTTTAATGTTTTACTTTAGCTTTTCCTTTGGCTCCTTTGAATGAGAACAGTTCATTCAATTTTCACACAATATGTTTATAAGAGATACACACACTACAGTGGGAGCCATCAGAAATGGAGAGACTATTGTCCTAAACCAGTTTATTCTCAGCAGTAATAATTCAATATTGAATCTGTTATTGAATTATCTCATTTGTGATAGCGGTTTGCGGGGAATCCATCGTATAACTAGCTAGCATTGGCCATCTCTCATTCAACAGTGCCACAAACTTGTACATTCAAATTCATTTAGTTTTACTGACACAAAATTGTACAAATAGCTAATTAAAGGTAGCTAACTCCGTTTTGTATTTTTGTTGTTGTTTTTTTTGTTGTTGTTGTTTTTACTTCATCCACGTACACTAACTCTAGTAATCAAAGAGAAAGATAGTACATATTGGAATTTATTTATTGAATTATCTCATTTGTGGCAGAACCACCCAGAACTCACAATTATTTTTAAACTTTTTTTTATTTATCCTATGAATGATATTTAGCCTTTGCATGAAGCTATATCCTCTCTGATAAGAGCTATGATGCAATACCTCCTTCTTCTTGAGTTGACTATTGCATATCATTATTTATATCTCATAATAAGAGCAGTTAGATAAACTCTGGTAGTATCATAGCAAAAGTTCTGAAAATGAAAATATTGTGTTGTTAACATGCCCGTCATAGATTTGTTTAGGCTAGCACTAGCTATATACACCTCACACCAAGAATGCTTTTGATGAAAAGCAGTATGAGAATCCCAAGAACTGTTTAGCTAGAACTAGGAAGGTGACAAATATGACACCTATCTGCAGTAGACTTTAAATAATGGCAAGTCCATGATTAATTCCATTACATCAATCATGTTTTGCCTTCAAAAATGCATTCAAATCACAGACCCACTGTATGGTATTCCTATGAAGACAAGCTCAGGCCCTTTGCTGGAGCAGCACAAGCCATGTATTGCCAATGGAAACATCTCGAACAGCTTCTCATAATTCTGAATCTATCAAATGACTTGTTGTTCTCAAGATGTTTGGCCGTTTATTTGTCGGCAATCTCTCCTTCACATAGTGAAAAGCAGGAGGCTGGGTTACATGCACTAGTCCAACATGTTTGCTGCTATTGTTCTTCATGGAACACATTGTCATTCAAAATCTTTGAATGAAGAACACCTTTGGATTCAAATGTGATGTGTGTCCCCATCCCATTGAAGATTGGGATATGCCAGATTGTACAATTCTCCTGTGAAGGGAAATCTATGAATTGGGAAGCAGGGAATGCCGACAAGGTTACAAGAATGTTTTGTTCTAGCTGCAGGCTGACATGGCGCGGTGGTGCTATAAAAGCTTCTGACTATGAAGAATTTTTGGGTAGAAGTGTTATTATAGTGGTCCCAAGTCAATCGAAGACAAGCAGGTGTGGTTTTAGCAGACCAAGCCAACTACCTTGAGAATCTTTTCTTAGTCAACTTCACTGACTTAGCTATCTACCCTACCGTTTTTTCGTCGCTCCAGTCATGAAGTCTCATTGCGTGTGTATGGTAGCCATTGTGGCTTGGGCTCTAATAAACTTAGCTTCAGCTGCCAGCACCAGTAAGTTCCAGTTCCTGGAGGAATGGATGCTATGGAAAGATGAGCATGGAAAAGCATATGTCTCAGAAAAGGTAAGAATATGATTATTAAACTCGAACCAAAAAGAAATACTAGTCACTTTGAAAGAAATTGCTATTATTAGCTATGTTGTATGAAATAGATACTACCTTATATTGATGTAATTATTATTTCTGTTTAGGATGAACTAGAGAAACACATTATTTGGTTGTCCAATAAGAAATACATTGACGAGCACAACGCCAATGCTGATAAATTTGGCTTCAAAGTAGCGATGAACCAATTTGGAGATATGGTAAGTAAAAATAACAATATCATCTCTAGCTATCCCTCTCTTTCTCCTATACTAGACTGCAGAAGGGTATGAACAGGGTCACCAGTGCTATAAGCCTCCCAACATGACCTCCTCTGTCAGGTATGAGAGAGAGTATGTGGCTCCTAAGTTTCTCTCTTTGCCCGACACTGTGGATTGGAGAACAAAGAATGCAGTCACTGAAGTAAAGAATCAGGTATGAAAAGATATTCGTAATTCACCAATAATAGTCAGCGTGTTGGTCAGACTGGACCATAATTGTTCATTGAATTAGCTAGTCTAAGTATATTTCACTGCTTGTATGTTAGGGTCAATGTGGATCGTGCTATTCCTTCACCGCTACTGGAGCTCTAGAAGGAGCCCACTCTCTAGCTCATGACAAGCTGGTTTCTCTGTCGGAACAGAATGTTCTGGACTGCTCAGTGCCATATGGTAACCATGGCTGCAATGGGGGCAACATGCACAATGTGTATGAGTATGTCATTGACAACCAAGGCATCGACGTGGAGAGCAGCTACCCCTACAAAGGACGGGTGAGAGAAACAAGTAACAGTGCACAGAAAATAAATTTAAAATGGATGGTCATGGAAAATTTGATGAGCTTATATTTAACAACTTTAACGCTTTCCACCTGAACACTATCTAAATAATATATTTTATTGTCTATTATTATTAGCTGTTATTCTTTGTTGTTGTTATTATTATTATTATTATTATTATTATTATTATTATTATTATTAATTATTATTATTATTGTTGTTGTTGTTGTTGTTGTTGTTTATTGTTTATTATTACATTATTATTGCTGAGTATTGGTATATGCTATTTGTATACTTGAGATGATGCATACATCCAGCTGTTCCAAGTAACCCTTACCTAACAAATGAGGACAAGAATTACATTTCTGGAACTCCTAAATTTAATCAACCCTCTGTTCTGTATTTTTAGCAAGGCCAATGTCACTTCAACAAAGGAGCAGTGGGTGCCACTCAGGCCGGAGTAGTCAACATTCCCACAGGCAGTGAGAGTGACCTTCAAGCAGCCACAGCTACAGCCGGACCTATCTCTATAGCCATGGATGGAAGTTCAAATGCCTTTAGAGTAAGACTAAATTAGTAGCTATTTATTTCGGGTAAATTACTGTTGTTTGTGCAATAGTTTTATGCCGGTGGAATATTTGACGAACCGAATTGTTCCACAACGAAGCTGACTCACTCCATGCTGATAATCGGATATGGAACCTACAAAGACAAGGACTACTGGCTTGTCAAGAATAGGTGAGCTCTAATTAGAGATACCAAGTGATTTACTACAATAGTAGCTACTCCTCTTTGGATATGCAAGTAGACATTTAAATTATTTTCTTTCTTTTCTTGCAGTTGGGGCAGTAATTGGGGGATGAATGGCTACGTGATGATGGTGCGTAACAAGAGCAACCAGTGTGGCATAGCCACAGCCGCCTCCTTCCCCACTCTCTAACTCTGAGGATTTGCCACACCCCCAGAGTATGTTCGTACATGTGTTTGTGCGGAGACATTATGCTATATATATTTAGTGTCCCCCCCAACTCCTAGTTATTGTGTACGTGTGATTGAATTGTATATAATATCTAGCACATTTTTATAGTGATATTTTTGATTTATGGTTTTATATTTAATCGTCTTATTTTATGAATTTATTATCATGCAAACTACCTAAACTTATTCAGTCTATGATGAATTGAATTATTATTGTGTACTAAACATTAAATTTTGGCTGGGTTTGGGACATGACAGGATGTGACTACAGTGAATTCTCTCAACAACGGGCTCCTGAAGAACGGTCAGCCTCTCCACAGCGGTAGTTTTTCGTGGAACGAAACGTTTACAGTACAGTTCCAATAGTTTTATAGCCTCCGATGAACGGCCACCCCCGAATTCTTAACAACGGCCAGGGAATAATATCTTAGAGCGGTCAAAATAGTAAAATTATAGCTACAATATTATATGTATATAATAATTGTTCTTAATAGCTAGTTACAAATGTCCAGCAGCGATCAGTGGTTCAAGAGACCGTATAAACGATAGACACAGGGTATTTCCAGTCCATAGCCGCCACCTCTGTTCACATTTTCACCTTTAACTTCAACAAAAGCCTTGTTGACTTCTCTTCTTAAAAACTGGTACAGAATTGGAGCCATGTTAATGGGGACATGTCCAATAATTGATCCGTCTTTGAAGACTGCTACAGCACTCTTGTCTCTGACATTGGAAGGTTCAGGTTTGGAGAGCAAAATCAGCAAGAAAATCACTAACACAGAGATCATTATTTGACTATTACACCTCAATAAATCGTTCATTGGTCTATTTCTATTATGTTATGGATTATCATTGTTGCTTGGCATAATACTCTAAGAACCCCCCGAAGAGTGGCAACTCTCTCAACAAAGGTCAAACTATCTGTCCCCAAGACCGGTTGTTGTTAGGTTTTACTGTATAGGAATTCTCTCTTGTGTGCGTCGAATAATTTTAGCTTCAAGGTAAAACCCTAAATATGCTATTGAGTAAGTTTCGATCGCAGGTTGAAACAACTTTTAACACCTTCATGTGTAATGTTCAGTCAGTAGTTCACTAGATTGCTCGCCACCGTACGAGATAGTTCAGAGAAGTTGTGTAGCGCCAAGCATCCTGGTTACTGGCTATTTTCAGAAGCAGTGCCAAGATGTGAAACTCACATATGAATGTGGCTTCCACAATAGCTATATTCAAAGATGGAAGTGTAGTTCAATTCCACATCTAGGCTCTTTGATTCTCATTAATTACACATTTCAACAAGTAGGCTTGGCAACATGGAACCCCCCCCCCCCCCCATTTTTTTTTTCGTCAGCCAAATACAAAATTTACAGTTTAAATCTAGACAGCATTGAATTAAACTAGTTCCCAAGAACACAGACACAGCTATGCCTTTTCAATACTCATACTAACTCACAACACTACCTCCTCTTCTTCAAATAAACCAATTCAAGTATCAATCAGTTGGGCCATGAAATAACTACCATATATTATAATTACTAATGAATAATACAAATACTCATGTATGCACAAAATAATTAGCAAAATCAATGAAGTCACTAGTCTTGAGGGACTGACACACGTACAGACGACAGTTCATGGCTAATGGAGATCCGCCAGCACAGCAGTTAGACAACTGGATAACTAGCGCTAGTGGCAATACCACAGTTGTTGTTACGGTTACGACTCATCATGATGTAGCCATCCATTCCCCAGGACTTGCCCCAGCTGCAATTTAAAAATAAATTATTTAAAAAAATAAAATAAATAAAAATAAAAAAGCTGTAGGTTTTACCGCTTTTAATTATCTGATACATTTGTGATAAGGCAACACCTTACCTGTTCTTGACGAGCCAGTAATCTTTGGAACTATCAGTACCGTAGCCAACGGCCAACACACCATGATCCAATTTGTTCTGGGAGCAGAAGATGGAGTGGTACACACCGCTGTGATACAACTACACACAACACACACACACACACACACACACATTTTGAATCTTGAAAGGAAGCTACCCATCGGATGATGCTTCTCTGCCACAAGTGACAGACTAAATCAGTTATTAATGTTTCTGACGAGTGGTGACACATGTGTCTATCAATGTCTTGCTTTCGTCTGAATGCTCACACACACACTACACTGGTATGGTTTATCTGTAGCTGTACTGCTACCACTGTTCTCAATACTGTCTTCCACACGTGTCCTTCTCTCATCCTCTGCCACTCTCTCACACACACACTGACTGTAAAACTTGCTGACCAATGAACACCCAAGATTAACCTACCTATAAGGACACTAGTTTAACGAGTCCAGCTCAGGGTCTGCTTGATACAGGAATTTTGGCCAGGACGAGAGAAATGTCAACATTACAAAGCAACAAGCGGCAATTTACAAATGGATCAACTGAAACACCAAAACTGTCTCACGAGCAATTACTTGATTATACTAACACTTGTATAAGTAGGGGGATTGTATAGACCAAGGAATCATCATTGGGAGGGAGAGGAGATTTCAGTTTTGTCTGTAATTCACACTGGCTCTACCACTTCCTTCTTTTGCTATTCTTATGGTTTACATGTCCAATTATTCTCTAGAATATGGTTTGACGAAAGTTAGAGAAATGCAATTCACAAACTGGGAGAATATCCTGATCCACACTTCCAACAAGCCACTCCCTAATAGTGGCACGGGCACCTCCTTACCTGGAAGCTCATATGAGAAGCATCAATGGCAACGGAGATGGGGCCCACAGTTGCCACGGCAACCTTAAGATCGTCCTCGCTCTTGGACTTGACGTCCACGTAGCTGCTCAGAGTAGCACCGACATTGGCAGCGCTGAATCGGCATTTCTCATTCTAAAACCACGGAATAGAATAAAAGGGAATCAATCACACCACCAGCTCTTAAAAACACACCTAGGTGGAACCCAGATCAGAATTTTTAGTATAACGAGAAAATAAATTAACAAATTGGAAGCTACTGATACTGGACGAGAGTGAACACATCAGAGAACACTTCAATAGGGTTCAAAGGTCCCACTACTCACATGGGCCTGGTAGGGATAGCTGGCTTCAGTGTCAACACCGCCATTCGTCTTGATGTACTTGAAGGCGTTGTCCATCAATCCTCCCTGGCAACCATGGTCACCCTCAGGCACTAAACGAAACAAAAATATTTATCACAATGAGGAAAGTGTTGGGATGAAATCAACAACAAACAAACAAATCATCTAGGTTGGATATTTCAGTTAAAATTTAGATGAAAATTATCCGCCCACACATACCGGAGCAGTCCATAAGGTTTTGCTCAGAGAGAGACACCAGAGTTCCTGTAGCATTGAAATGTTGACCTTCCAGAGAGCCAGTAGCACTGAAGGACCAGCACGAACCACACTGACCCTGTACCAACAAACAAATACGTTGTTAACACGAGTGTCTGGTAGTAACATAACACACACTCTTGTTTTAAACTACCAATTATTCATAAAAAAGGGGGAACATAACTATGCCAGCCACAGGCAGTGTAAGCCATTGGTGAGTGACCGACTATTCAATATTGACTGTCTATGAGCACACAGCTTCCAACCCACGACTGCATGATGAGATCTAGTGCACTGCACGAGTGAAGCGTGCCATAGAGAGTTCCGGCATACACATTCATCCACCGAGGTCAACAATCAACTAGTTGTTGTGTAAACAGATAACTTCAGATAACTTCCTTGTCCACATTCAAGCAGTACGTCCAATCATTGGCCATGGCTGATCCGTAAGCAATGAATTGTATTGTACTTAACGTCTTGTCTAATTACTACAGATAATTCAGATCTAGCAACGATCCTAGAATCAACTACTAGCACGACAGTTTCCTTACATCTGACGGGTACAGACATGCCAACACACACATTAATACTGAGTGTATGGGTGGGTAAATAGTAAAGCAAAAAAGGCTTACTATTCAGCCTTACATAAAATAAGACTGGAGTTAATTGGTGTGTGTGTGTGAGAGAGAGGGAACACAATTCTTAGTCAGGTAAAGTGTGTACAATGTGTAGACAGAAACTATTACAATAGAAAGCCATAGCATAAGAGAAAGCCGCTGTTTTCTAAACTCCTTGCAGTCATCATGCCAATTCACCCAAATCCTAACCACAGCAATCTGTCGGCCTAACCACCAGCCCTGAATCTCCTGACCTGAACTACCTAGAAGAGATCACATGTTTCCAATCCACAGCCAACCACACAACAACACCCACCTCCTTCATAGTAACCTCATAGTTACCACTACTAAAGCAGAGAGAGAGAGAGAGAGAGAGAGAGAGAGAAAGGTTACCCTTGCCATCAAGGTCACCCCAAACCTACAAGTTCTACAAACTACAACAAGCAGCTGCAACCTTATATTTACAAATCCATTGTTAATGATTAGTGGTTTTCAGTGAAGTTATTCTTTTCTAGTTAAAATGTATTCAAGACAAAGAACAGTAGTCACCATTGAAGTGTCTTCCTACAAGTGTTACTAATACCTTATATGGATCCAAACCAAGCAAAACTAGTGAACTATCCAATATTTTGAATATTCAGTATTAAAACCAACCTTCATGTCAATATCAAATACACTGAACCAAACTGGTTAACTTTTAAAAAAATTTTTTTGGTTTGTTTGCAGTCTTGTAAATATAGCATACCAACCCCTCCAGATTCAGCACTGACCTGGTTCTTGACTCCGGTCACGTAACCCTTGCTCCTCCAGTCTACGGTGTCTGGAAGATCTCCCACCTTCACGGATGGCTGGAACAAGTTCTTGCTTGGCTTCTTCTCTGTGTAGAGGTAACCGTTGAAGAGACGAGAAAACTCGGCAGAATCCTGGATACAACAAACAGCAATCAATGTAAGCCTGGAATCCTACAACTGAACTATCAACTATTGAATAACAATACCATAAATGGCCTTAGATCATTGGCAGCTTTCAAGTAGTTCACAAATAACGAGGTTGCAAGAAGTCTTTACTTAGAGGTATATAAAGATACACACACACCAGCACCCTTTAGAGTAAACGTATTCCCATGGCAACCAATACAAAAAATGCCAAGCAATAATAAACAACAATAACAACAACTTCACACCTGATTAAGACCCGGCAGCTAAGGATGTGAAGAATTAACACATCCATTGTCAGTTATGGCTGGTCTTTAGCAATGTTGACCGCCACATGTAAGTATACACACAACACCTACCGAATACACACGCACACGACCTGTCATCCACCGGCTTCATGCCTCAACCAGAAGAAGAAATGTCACATGACACTAATAAAAAATGGCAATAAGAGGGTTGGCCGCACCATTCCTAGATAATTGCCGACTCTGACTCTATCAAGTTAGCATTTCTCGTTCAAATAAAACTGAAATTGCAACTTTGACTGGTGTAATTATCCATATCAACTAATCCATTCTTTTCTTTTATACCCAGCTGTTGTGTCTCCATATTTCACTGGATTAAATGGAGGTCAAGACTAAACAATCTCTATAACGGAAACACTCTTAATATAAAGGGGTAAGTGGATTGGGTTCATATCTCACCCTCACTCCATGGCAACTCACTCCCCAGCCGGTCTTACCAGGTCAGCATATTCGTTCATGCCAGTGGTGAAGCCGTACACATCGGCATTGAGGTTATGCTCCTCCACGTACTTCCTGTGCATCTCCCAGATGCCACGCCTCTGGAACTCAGCCTCATCAGTCTCGTAAGACTTACCGTATGTCTGCAATTAGCACACGAAATAAAAATAATAATCTGAGATAGAAATGACGTGTAGAAACCAAACATTTGAAAGCAAATGTTGATCAAAACATATAGAACTACTCTGTCCTGCATAATAAATAAACCCTTCCATTAACTACAGCAAGCCAAGCTCATCTCAAGTACCTATCTGGTTAGTCTGTAAATTAAGTACTGGTAATCATTACAGGCTGCCAATGGGAATTAAAAGAGTAATTTGGAAACCTTCCAAAATACTTTCTGTTAACACACATACACACACCACACATACATACACACACACCACACATTATACAACACACATACCTATATACACAGTCTGGTGGTTGTCACATGAACCGGATAGAGTAATAAGAAACACAAATAAGTAAGCTAGCACAATGTCAATTTATAAGCACTTGTGTAGCTAAAACATCTCTTAAAATTTATCGACTTTCTCCAGAAGGTAGCTACCGCCATTGTGCATCTCATCCACATACACACACACACACCTTACAGGACGATGTTGCATCATCTCTAGTCCCTATTTGAACAAACAAGTGCACCATCACCTGAATCATGTGACTGATACCCCAAAACATGCCACTGGGAAAACACATAACTAAATACATTGTTTGGCACCATGGTAACCGACCTATGATTAGTGATGCCATGCATTTAATTCCACTGAGACATCTGCTCAGGCCCACCTACCGCCGCTAGCTATTTCGTATTTATACATGAACACTAACCCATCAGAAATACTAGCACAGAGTATGCAATAAGCCAAGAAGAGTTAGAAGCATGTATTACTCAATCTTTACCAGGTTTTTGAGCAAAAATATGGGGCAAGTTTCTTGAATACAGAATGACAATAATATAACAAACTACACTTGAGCCTAAAGCCTTCACAGGGGCAAGATGATCACTCCCACTATTTGCTGTGGTCAGTTGTAGCATTTCTAGTCTCCTGTTTACTACAATGCTCACTAGCTAGATAACCAGACCACTGCAAAATGAAAACAATAGCTTTACAAAGCCAGGCCTAACCTATTGGAAGCGCTATTGAACGAAGCTCTCAAAGACTGAACAACAATGCGCAAATAAAGCTAAAAGTTTTCCGCCATATTTCACTCACTTCCCAAATTCTACCTGCATTACAAGCGCTAACCTTTTTCCATTCTTCCCACTCCTCTGCATACTGATAAGCGGACGCAACCACCACAAGCGCAAGAGCTATCAGCCACTTCATTTTCTTAGCTTTCCGGAAGTATCTGTAAAGAACAAAGGTAATTTAGATTTACTCCCTCACTACCACGTTTTACTATTCATTTACTCATTAGACGAGATACAACTTACGGTAAGCGAATGTCCTTCTACAAGATTCTACTCACAAACGGGAACTGGCAAAAATCAGCTGGATCACATGATTTAATTCATAGCTAAATTGTGAGTGCGCATGCGTAAAGACCGCCAAAATTGGACATGACGACCACACGCACACCTACCAGCGCAGCATCACCACCAGCGGCAGAGCTCAAGAGCAGCAGCAGCTACAACGGAAGGTGACGATCATTTCCTGCAACTGGTTGACTGGGGCCTTAGTTTATCATTATTATTATTATTATTATTATTATTATTATTATTATTATTATTATTATTATTATTATCATCATTATTATTATTATTATTATTATTATTATTATTATTATTATTATTATTATTACTATTATTATTAATTTATAATTATTATAATGATACTATGTATACATGAAAATGGTACGGTTTATGTCTCATTATTTTCATTAATTTTCATTAATAGCTGAGAGATTTTTATTGTATCTAATATATACCTAACAGGTGGTGGTTACTGGTATAAGTGGTTGTATAAATGTGATGCTTGTAGTAAGAAGAACAAGTACGAAGAAAGTATATTTTTCCGATGAAAAATAGTAATCCATTAGTATAGTATATGTCCACACTAAACAACCTCCAACCTACACCCCTTATAACAGCTTGTATCTGCTCTATTCCAATAGGCAGCCAATTGAATTAGGAGAGTGCTAGTAGTAAAAAAAATTGTAAATGAGAATGAAGCATGAAAGAAAGATTTGCTTTTGTAGTTCTTTCAACATAAGTCAATGAATTACTCTATACTGGCATCTTATATAACAATAACATGCTATTTGAGTTGCATGATGACGTTTTGATGTT
>WLWI01003597.1_pt1 | contig 13261 bp, 8 predicted proteins | sample 6701501 | NCBI WGS metagenome assembly WLWI01 (sample SAMN12718690, study PRJNA515312) | sponge metagenome | isolation source: marine sponge | host: Mycale hentscheli | place: New Zealand: South Island, Marlborough, Capsize Point | collected 2014-11-01
TCACCCTACCATAGCTATTGCTGCAATAGTTCATTCACCCTACCTTAGCTATTGCTGCAGTAGTTCATTCACCCTACCATAGCTATTGCTGCAATAGTTCATTCACCCTACCTTAGCTATTGCTGCAATAGTTCATTCATCCTACCTTAGCTATTGCTGCAGTAGTTCATTCACCCTACCATAGCTATTGCTGCAATAGTTCATTCACCCTACCTTAGCTATTGCTGCAATAGTTCATTCACTCTACCTTAGCTATTGCTGCAATAGTTCATTCACCCTACCTTAGCTATTGCTGCAGTAGTTCATTCACCTACCTTAGCTATTGCTGCAATAGTTCATTCACCCTACCTTAGCTATTGCTGCAATAGTTCATTCACCTCCTACCTTAGCCATTGCTGCAGTAGTTCATTCACCCTACCTTAGCTATTGCTGCAATAGTTCATTCATCCTACCTTAGCTATTGCTGCAATAGTTCATTCACCCTACCATAGCTATTGCTGCAATAGTTCATTCATCCTACCTTAGCCATTGCTGCAATAGTTCATTCATCCTACCTTAGCTATTGCTGCAGTAGTTCATTCACCTACTTAGCTATTGCTGCAGTAGTTCATTCACCCTACCTTAGCTATTGCTGCAGTAGTTCATTCACCTACCTTAGCTATTGCTGCAGTAGTTCATTCACTTACCTTAGCCATTGCTGCAGTAGTTCATTCACCCTACCTTAGCTATTGCTGCAGTAGTTCATTCACCTACCTTAGCTATTGCTGCAGTAGTTCATTCACCCTACCTTAGCTATTGCTGCAATAGTTCATTCATCCTACTTTAGCCATTGCTGCAATAGTTCATTCACCCTACCTTAGCTATTGCTGCAGTAGTTCATTCACCCTACCTTAGCTATTGCTGCAGTAGTTCATTCACCTACCTTAGCTATTGCTGCAATAGTTCATTCACCCTACCTTAGCTATTGCTGCAATAGTTCATTCACCCTACCTTAGCTATTGCTGTAGTAGTTCATTCACCCTACCTTAGCCATTGCTGCAGTAGTTCATTCACCCTACCTTAGCTATTGCTGCAGTAGTTCATACCTTAGCCATTGCTGCAGTATTTCATTCACCCTACCTTAGCCATTGCTGCAGTAGTTCATTCACCCTACCTTAGCCATTGCTGCAGTAGTTCATTCACCCTACCTTAGCCATTGCTGCAGTAGTGGAAAATGTTCGAGAATTTGCTCTTTAAAACGAACCTTATTAACTTCTTTAGAAATACCAAAATCTTTTAAGCGACTTTCATAGAGAAATCGCAGTTCAGAAAGCTTAAAAAAAATTCACCATCTTCTACAGAATTTTCTATATATGTCAAAAGCTCAACGAAAGCTCTTGCTTCCATTTTTCTTTCTTCATGAGACTTACTGGAAGCATTCTGAATGCCTCTCAATCTCAAATATGATCTGTGGCGATTGCGAAGCTTGACTAAGCAGCTCAGGTGATACTTAGCTTCTAAAGCAATGAGATCTCCACCTTCAATTTTTGCTAGCAAAGAAGCATCTTGAAGGTCTCTGGCCATACTACTATGCACACTAGTGTCTGATTTTAGTGTACAGAACTGATGAAGTTTATCACTCCCTTCTTCACAGAAAATGCACTTTTATCTAGTAATTGGCGCCTTGGGCAAACTCGTCTGGTACTACTAATATCACTAGACTCTGCTTCTATCTCTGCTCTTTTCCGTGTTCTATCTAGCCTATCATGGCCAAATTTATTACGACAAGATTTAGAGAGATCAAGGACACATTCACTCTGGCAGATTTCCCTAGCACCTTGTTCTGCGAGCATCCTCACAATAAAATATATGACTTCAATGGCTACATGTAAGTGGCAGTGACTGATGGAACTTGGTAACTGGAAAAGTAGCAGGAAACTTTTCAACAGGCAATTTAGGCATAGCTAGAAAAACGTGATGAAACTGCAGGTTTTATGAAGACTTGCAGTTGTTTTTATTTTTGGTTAGTTTTTGGTCTTAATAAGTACTAACGCTTCACTTTAAGGATGTAGCTAAGTATATAGTAACCTGAATATAGTTTATGATTGCAGTGTGTGTGTGCGTGTGTATTAGTGTGTGTGGAAGGATGTATGTGTGTACAACACAATTCCTGGCCTATTGTGACCGTACCAAGAAACAGCCTGGCTCAGGCCCTTCCTTGTCTCTAGAAAACTGGGTTACCTTGTGATGTACAGAGCTTGTAGGAAGACTAGTGTTTCTCTAGTTTACTTCTGTAAGGTGCATCTTGGCTGCAGTACATTTGAATGTAGTCCAGTTGGTCTTGCTGCTGACTAAACACTTATTTTACCTGTGGCATGCAGTTTCAGGCCAGTTCGTGGCAATGAGGGTGAGGGTGATTGTGACCTTGGTGACCACTCTTGAACACATGTCATTAGCACAAGTAAATTCCAGTGTTAGTGGCAATTTAGAATTCCAGATTTGGTCTGACAGTATAGATATAATTGATGATGAAATTCTCTCCTGTTTATGTTCTAGACATACTCCGACAGAGGCACAGTTAGGTGTGAACAGGTCTAACCTGCTGTTGCGTGGATGTGTTCTAAGAAACACAAATGCAGTTGTCAGAGTAGTTGTTTATGCAGGTGAGGAAGTGTGTGTGTGAGACAACAGCTATTTTAGAGAGCAATGTGTTAGTGAAAAGCACTGTGAGAGACAATATTTAAGTAAAGGAATCTAAAGGCATTCTCTCTACCACACTATGTGTTATTTTCAGTTTAATTTTATATAATTATTTAGCCAGGCTACTCTGTAAAAACAAATTTAAGTGAAATTTGTATAATTCTTTTAGCTAATTATATTGTGCTCCTTACGAACAAATGATGTACTGGGACAAATGTACTTCGAGAGTGGGTTATTTGGTATGCATTATTAGAAAGTGTGTGATGGTTACAGTATTCATTCTGACATCTTTTAAGTTAGGTATCTACGAAACAGTAGTATTTGAAAATTAATTTAATAAAAAAGAACCCTTCATAAGAAATAAGAGCAATCAAACGAGCAGAGAGAGAGAATAGAATAAGAAAATGAGCACAATAGCTGAAATGCACAAGGTTTGCAGTACCATAAGATGGTTCTAAAGAATGAAATTAGTTTCAGAAACAGAGAAGCAATAGAGGTAAGTATCTATTAAAAACGGAAGAAAAAGGGAAAAAATGAACCAGGAAAGCACGATAGCAGGATTGATAGAGCAGAAACAAGAGTGAACACAAAATACTGTGTCATTGAATCCATAAACTTACAGTGTGAAAGAGCAGAGCATGATCCGGCAACATCAGGATGATCTGGCTGAGAACATCTAGAGAATTGATTCTTGGCCATGCTAGTCATGGCTCTGAGCTTTCACAAGTATAAATGACGGACTTGAACTCTCCAGTTCCTTTACATGGTGGCAGCTATAAATTAATACAATCAATATTAATGGTGTATTTATTTCACAGTTAGCCAAGTTAGCGAATAAAGGAAACTTAGAAACAAATCAATTTTTTTAACGTCTTATTAAAACGTTCTTGTTTGATTTTGTTTTGTTTGTTTGTTTTTGTTAATCAACACTATATGATATAATTCTTTTTTAAATTTATTATGCATGAAGAAAGGCAGTGTTGAGAGCCTCAGTTGTGTACATGTATAGACACACTCAGTTATTGATAACCACAACTGTCTCAGTTTCAACATTCGTTTTAGGAGTTCAAAACTTTTGGTTTGTGCAGGTCATGAAACTAAATCCATGTTAAATAATAGTGGCCCTCGGGCAAAACGGAGCAAGTTGGAGTGAAGCATCAACATTGAAGTTGGTTCTCAGGTCCTTCTGCTTGCTGTGCTGTGTCTGATAGGAGTGATATGTAAGTGGGCAGTGAATACTGGATGGAGTAATGGTTCATGTATTATTGTTCCATGCACTCATTATAGTAATTGCTGACTACACAAACTGAATGACTTAACTATTGCTTGCTAAGCCCAGGGTTTCATAAAGGGAGTGGGAATTTTGTATCTCTTAGCTGTAACTATACCTAATTGAAAGCACAATCACACATGCTTAGTTAGAGTGTCTAAAAAAGTCAACAAAGACAGAAGAACTTTTCAGTTCTCCTAAAACCTCTTGGAGCTCTCATACTTTCTCCAGTGACTTCAACTCAATAATCTTTTCCATTTCTTGACGAAATTCCTTGTGAGAAATGACCCACTTGGCAATAGCTCTTCTCATATGCTTAGTTTGGTTAGTTTCTTCAGCAAATAAACAAAAAAGTATTAGTTTTTACACTCGAAACCCCCCCACCCCTCCAAAAAAAAAAAAAAAAATCTTGTATGAAACCCTGAATGCTAATGGTATGACTTAGATACCACTTCTTGAAATAAAGCAATTACACATTCTGCGTTAACCCGAGAATTATTGCTTTGTAAATTAATATTCTATTTGTATGCAGTTAATGGCATTTGGTCGGACAGACGTCTAAATACCAACTCTATGTTTTTCCAGTATACATCAGATGACTACAATATATATTTGGAGGGTTTTATTCGCTTCTGGACATTTCTCATAATTATTTCTAGTGAGTGTGGTTGGGTGGGTGGGTGAGTGGGAAGTTGGTAGGTTACTGGTATTGAGCAAGTGTTTGGAGTAAGACACTTTTAATGAAAAATAGGTTATTTATTTATTTATGAATGTGTATTTTATATGTATATCTGATACATGTACCTTTTGCCTCCAATAAATACATTCTTAGGCATACCTCAGATATAATTAGTATACAATGTGGTGCAACATAACGTTTAATTGTAGGAGTTAATATTTTCGTTATCTTATGAAAATGCACACTCTTTCAAAGCAGTGGCAAGTAGTTATAAAAGGCCAACACTAGTTTGAACTACTCAAACAAAGTCTAGTTTGTATTTGGGACAGCAATTACTTTTTTTGCATGACTACTTCAAGTTCTTGTCAAGGTAGGAGCTACGTATTTAACTTTTCAACTAAATGCCTTCCTATTTTTATTTTAGAATACTCCATCAATACCTAAAAACAGTAGCTTTTATTTTTTATTATTTTTTTTTTATATGTTAGTTATGTGGATGAAATGCTTTGATCTTGACTTTGGTGTACTGTAGCTTAAAAAATATTTAGTATTGTGCGTGAAAATCAGCAAAAATTTGGTTCTATGCATTTTTATTTATTTATTTGGGGGGGGGGGGGGGTTGAAAGAAACCCTAGTACATAATTAAATAAGCCAGTAGATGTCACAGGTACATTCTCCCTTAAATACAGGTCAAGAATTTGTAAATCCTTTAAGCACTTTTTTTTTTTTACTATTTCCTCCCCCTAGGTCATCATTCCCATTTCTCTGTATGCTACCATTGAGTTGGTGAAGGTGATGCAAGTGTTTTTTGTCAATGGAGATGTGGAAATGTACTACAAGGGCAACGACTTCCCTTTTCAATGCAGGGCTCTCAACATCACTGAAGACCTCGGCCAAATTCAGTATATATTCTCCGACAAGACTGGTACTCTGACGGAAAATAAAATGGCCTTCAGATGCTGCTCAGTTCAGACACCAACTACCATGCACTTATTGTTGATATGACGTTTTTTTATACAAAAAAATCGGTACAATAATTGGTACATTCGCAAATTACGTTCATTAATCATGTAAAATTCTTTCTTTCTTAATATCTCACTATACCTTGTAATGTTGTACTGGTCCATATTTCTAAATTTTAATACCAGTATATACTACTTATTACAAGAGTCAGAGTATGATATGATGAAATATTTCAACAATAGGCTAATTTATTGTCAAGAGCCAGTGGTGAGTGGAAATAAAGCCTGAGAGTGAAATATCTAGCCATATTACACTGACAAGTGCAATAGATATCTTCACTAAAGTAGTTTGTTGGTAACTCTTAGTGTAAGTTTGTTATAAAACTCTCTATGGGCTTTCCATATAATATCCCCAGATGATATTTTAACAGCTGCTCTAACCTGGTTGGGTAGGCTCCACAAGAGTAAGGTAACTGTAAAAACTCTGAAAAATGGTAAGCCAGGCTGGTTGCTATAATTACTATAGGGTAATGAACTTGCTCAATACAGCCATGAGATAACAGGTGAGTCACCTCATGGTCACATACCTAAAGATAAAACGTTGGGAACATTTCTAGCTTTAAAATAAATTATAACATTAATATTTAAATATATAAGACATTATGTTCCTTCATGCTATGTGTAATTGGATGTGCTGCTTTAAATTTATTAATTACTAATCTACACAATGCAGAGGTCTACTATATTTTATTGAAGTATTCATCCTTATATATACTTGACTTTATGAGCTAAATTATTTTCAAGTTCATCTACATTTTGGTTAAAAATTCATAGAGTTATAAGTATAATAAATATTTTTTTTAATTATTTTTTGATATTGAAATAAACACCATTATTATATGAATGAATGTTATATTATTGAACGATACTATATGATACATTTTTTTAATTGTGTCACTCCATCTAACAATAAGTATTGTTTGAGATGAAAATATAATCATTATAATAGGAATTTAGTCATATTAACAGTATGAGCTGAAATACTTGAATAGTGCTAATAATTATTTTATACTAGATATTTCAGAATTGAATTTCTAGGTTTGTAACCTGACTAGTGAGATAACTTATGATATAACTAGGGCCTGCAGGTTATGTTGGATATTTTTTGAATTCTATTTTTAATTATTCTAAAAAAAATTGTTATTCCTCCAAAAGAATAATACATTATTCTATAATTTTTCTTATTATTCTTATAGACATAAGTAAAAACAATTGCAGTATATAAAGTTGTACATTATGAAATGAACGAGTGAAACCATCATTCTCCCTTGTTGTTAAACTGAATTACTCAATATAGAGGCTTTAATTGTGCTAGCTAATCTTTCAGTAAAAAGCCTTGAATGTCCTCATAAAGAGTTCAATGAACATGAAAAACCTTATCAGACATCTTAGAGAAAATGTGTATTGTGAATTTTATGCTCAGCAGTTTTTCCCACTAAATTCATTGGTTGGTAGGTAATAATTAACATGTCAATTGTGATGCTGTATGTTAATGAGTTGATCAAGAAGATAACCATGTTAACATGATTCTCCATGACTTGCTAACTCCGAATCTGAGCTGACTGCGCTCTATGTTTCAAACTTTTCCCATTTTGGAAAACAATAACAGAGTAGCTAACACAAACTCAGCTGTTTTAACCAAGTGATGAAGATCTACCATCTATCAACATTTTTAAATGTTTATGTCTTACCATTGTAATAGAATAAGGAAAAAAAAAACTTTGCAGGATTTTCATTCATAATTAAGGATTATTCCCTTTATTTTTCTTTCTCTAGAATTACTCCACTATGCAATTTCAAGTCTCAGAAAAAATGCTAGCATAATCTGGCAGTCCATAAGATATCACTGTTCACACTCAGAATTGTGGCAATCTCATGTCTCTCAAATAAGCTATTACCAGCCTAGCTACCAGATAACGTTCCCAAGTTTTTACAGCTACATAAACATAATAATAAAATTTCAACTAGGTCAGCAACTACTAAAGTAGTTTGGGAAATAATACACCACTTATTACAGTCAGCAAGGTGATATATTGTACCAGGGTAAGTTCAAACTGTCCAATCAAATTGCTCAATTTGAGGTGAATAAATTTCATACCCACCTCCTAAGAGGTGAAGGTAAACAGTCCAATCAAAATTAGTTATTGTGCATTTCCTATAGCCTATTGCCATGGTACAAGTTGGTTGTATCCCCATGTGTTCGATTGTAATGGATTTCACTATCCTCGGATCTTTGGCCCTCGGTTGTGTAAATCCCATACCGACCTCCACATTGTGGAGTAAATTATACATATTTCACCCTCATAATGTGTTGCACTCACCTCTGGTTCTTGAAAGTATATTAGTTTCTGACTTGACTCATGTAATGAACATTATATTATACATGTAGTAATTCCAGAGGTCAGAGTAGAAGTGATTTCAAATAACAACACTGAAAATAAAACAGGTCATTCTTATCTGCAACATAGTAAGAGGCAACCCAATGGATTATATTTATGAATGGACATTCAATGGGACTGAATATAACAGTAATAATTCTCATCTTATTTTAAAAAACTTGACTATTGAGCAAACAGGAACATATTTCTGTTCAGTGACTAATTCGGTTGGAACTGGAACAGGAAATGCTACACTCGTGTACATTGGAATTGGGAATGGAACAGTTACGAGTGAAAAGGAAATTGAGTACATAATATATACAATTGAAAGTTTAAATTATACTAAATGACTCAAGGTTACAGTATTAATTTCTGCAGTAGTTTTTGAACTTGAATTATATCTATAGCTGCAATACATTGTAATGCATTTGAAGAAATGATTGCCTAATTGCTTGAGGATATACAATACAAGTAGTATAATTTTCATTCTTGCATGGCTTAAGATATACTAAGATACTAAATGGGCAAGCACTTAAATGCTTGCAATAATTCAGTTTTCTCTGAATGTTTGAAATACTTTTACATGAAAGAGTAGCCAGTAATTAAACCTAACATTATGTGGCTTTTTGTTGGCATTGACAGACTGAGTGTTGAAGATGGAATGTACATAAAATTACTTAATGATTACAATTATATTATTGCCAACTTAAAGCTTCCCTTTAAGTTGGCAATTTTCTTTTATTGACGAACAAATATGTTGAATATAAGACGAGTCTTTTGTCCAATGTGTGGCTAGTATTGCATTTTCTTCGAATGATTCTGATTATAATGCTTGGATATTTCTGGTGTAGCTAGGTGTCGGGACTGTATCAGTGGAAATGAAAGCTGTCACTGTGTTTATGTAACATTGCACTCTGCTTAAGTGAGGCAATTGACACTATCTCATGTAGTTAATGTTTTTTTGTTTTTTTTTCCCCAACTATGTGTGATTGCAATGTCATCAAAATCATTTTTTATATAAAGAAGAAGAGATATTTGAATAAAACGTTTCACATTAGGGTTAGTAAGACTGAAAGTTTTTAATAATGTATTTTCAAGAGTAGCTAAGTTTTATATAACTAAACAAAAGCAAAATATATCATATGCATAACAAACGAATTAGAAAGCCTATATTTTTCAAAGTCATTTTCTGTAATTAAACAGCCATGTATTTGAATTTAAGTAATAGTCACTGAAATAATATGTATTATTTTAGTTATGGAGACAAAGAATTCTATTTATGAAATATTGGCAGGATCATTAGTTTCTTTTTTAATGATCATCCTAGTAACTGCAATTGTCATTACCAGTATTCTGTAAGTTTTAGAACTTATACAATATTGCTAATAATAAAACATATTTCAGTGTAATAATCATGAAAAAATTATTAATTGCATTAGGTTATCAAGGAAATATTTTTACAGGTAGCAGCACTAACTTCAACGCAATTGTACATAAATTATTGACATTATATTCTTTTTCTGTAACTTTTATATTGAGGTATTTTAATACTTTTAGATTATTAACATTAAAATTAGATATATAAATTCACAATACGTTTCAACTTGTAAGCCTTCTTCAGTTGTGAGGGGTAAATATTATGACCATTTAAAATAAAATAAACAAAATTGTCAACAAGAAAAATGCACTTAGCCGTGAGTCAACATTGACGCTAAAGTTCCTGCTAAAGTTTTTATAGGAACGGAGTTCAGGTGGAGTTGAGTGCCTTTATCTAAATTTGACGTGGTGTTGGTGTTCTGTATAATTAATTCTTCTGTTAGCCTCCTATGGAAGTACTCGAGCTCTATTCCACCTCGACTCAGTTCTTATAAGAACTTTAGCGTCAATGTTGACCCACGGATAAGTTCATTTTTCTTGTTGACAATTCTGTTTATTTAATTTTAAATTGTCATATACATCTCACAACTGAAGAAGGCTTGTGATCTATTGTGAATTTATATATCTAATTTTAATGCTACTGAGCTAATAATGTTATATTACCAGGAGTCTTTAAAGTAGCAATGAATAATTATGACATTATATATTGAGGTTCCGGTAGTGTTGTTTAGTTTTCCTATTTTGTTTATTTTATGTTTGTTGTTGAAGTTTCCTTATGACTATAAGTTAGTTGTTATTAGTTTTGGACTATTTTTAATATTATTGTTTCAGTTTTGTTCAATTAGATAGGTTTAGTTATTTAAAAGAATTGTTTAAATTGCTTGTACTATAAACACTGACATAATCGTTCATGGTCTCCAGTGTGTGACAGGGAATTCAATCGACAGTAGAGATTAGGTCTCAGCTATGGATTGCTAATTATAGGAATGTCCATATTATGGCAGCATAAATTAGGTATTGATAAAATTATAAGGCTTAAAAAAAATGATAGGTTTATTTTCTAGCATAATCTACGATAGCCATAATATCAATTTTATGAATACTTATTTGAAAGACTACTGAGGAAACAGCTACAGTAGTTCTATTGCTGCAAAATTACAATTTTATTGTATTAGCTATTATTAACTTTTACACAGTGTTTATGAACATACGTGTTATCTAAATCTCACACCATTAATTACTGTGACTCCATCAAGGCCAAATGTATAATAGGAAAAAATGACTTGCATAATGCTTTCATCCATATTGCCGACTCACCTGTAGTGATAAATGTAGTAGTTTTAAGCAACGGCATAAAGCATCGCTCCAGTTTAAAGTGGTCTACCTTAAGTGATGGGTGGTGGTCATTTTAGCATTGGTGGTAATAGTTATTATATCTAATTAATAATTAGTTTTCGTTTTTGTTTCTGATGTTGTAGGATGTTAAAAGTTAGTTATAGTTATTTCAAATTTTAAGTTTAGTTTCGATTTTAGTTCTGAAAAAATAGGGTGAAGTAATAAGCTTAGTTTTAGTTAACGATTACAACAATAGGCTTAAGAAATGATTATCGAATGTTTGCTTAAAATGGATAGTTGATGGCATAACAAGTTTAATGTAATATTACATGTAGTTTACAGTTATTAGTATTTAATTTTTTTTCAAAATTATAAGATTATGTTACAGCTAAATTATTACTACAAGATTACTGATCTAAGTTAATTTTTGTTTTAATGTAGGACACTAATAATTAAAAATAAAATGAAGAGGCACCAACAAGAGAAGGCAGATAATATCCATGAATATGACTGTATTGAGAAAGAGTTGAGTCAATATAATGAAGAAATTGCTTTAGAGAGTGACATAAATTTTACAATTTGTGATGCTTATGGACATTTACCTATATAATGATGTTCTTGCACAATGAAAAAATTAAAGCTACATTGATTTACTTTTTGTTTAAGTAGTATCAGCCACATATAATTATTTTTTATCTGCATTAGTGTGTAATATTGTTGTACATGTATCATAATTATGTTTTGATTGTTATTGAGGAAAAATAATCATTAATGTTAAAAAACGTATGATTTCATAAAATATTTGCATAATAGAACAATAATTTTATCGACCTTCAGCATGCGTGCTCAAGAGTGTTTCAGTAGCCATTCAGTTAGTCAGTCATTCTGTCACCCAACATTAAGCTGATCTCGAAGATATCAGCCTCCAGAATATTTTGAAACAAGCATTAAAATGTCACAGACTGTAGAATCAAATGTTCATTAGAAATTGCAATTACAATTATTGCTAGATACAGCTACTGACAAGTTACAGTAAAGGTTGGCAAAAAGCTCAGAGTTAACATAAAACTTGAAGAAACCAAAACAATGAAATTGTTTAAACAGTGAGTGATTTGCTTACCCTTGTTTCTCCTCTCTTATTCTTTTCCGGTGATGGAAGGCGGGGTTCAGAGGTCACTTAGAAGAACTAATAATAATTAACATATTCTTGTAGAACGTATTGGTTGAATTTCAACTGCTTTTGCTCAAATTAAGTAAATATATATAGTAGCTATTTTAAACTAATCGATATTCACACTTTTTCAGTATAAGATTTGTAAAACTAATGTGTCTTCATCTTCATTGTCATCATCATTATGTCAATCTGCTCGGTCCGTAGAGATGGCAAATTCTTAGGTCAAGTTGAAATTCATAGTTATAGATGTGTAAATAATTAGTAATGAAGTTTCTCATAGTGAAATTACCAGCAGCATTAATAGAAATGTTGTTTTTTTTAACTTGGTGAATGACCTCTGCAGAAAGCAGCAGGTAAGTTGTTATATAGGTGTAGTACAGCTGTACAAGCCTTAACAATTTTGTTTCCATGCATTTGTGCTTCCCAAACTTGTTGTTTGAAATGATGAGATCTTTATCAGAAAAATTTAAATACAATATAAATACAATAAACCCTAATTATTGCAGGAAGTGCTTTACAGGTAAGTTGTTACATAGGTTTGGTACAGCTGTACAGGCCTTAACAATTTTGTTCCCATGCATTTGTGCTTCCTAAACTTGTTGTTTGAAGTGATGAGACTTTATCAGAAAAATTTAAAAACAATACAAATACAATTGTGGAACTGGCAATTACCCTAATAATTATTGCAGGAAATGCTTAATAATTACTTTATAGAGAAAATTATCATTAATTTTTAATATGTGTGATAAACTTTTATAAAATATACATACTAGAATAATGTTTTGTTTTAAGTAGATGTGTCGTTGGATGAACCTATGTTCAATTAGCGACAATACACACAGACACTACAATGAAATACTCAATAGATAATAAGAAAATGAATAAAACAAGTAGCAATTAAAATCTCTAAGCTATATTTACCTACTGACATTAAAGTAGAGATTTACATAACCTGATTAACGTCAAAAGTGTAAAAAAAAAAACACAAAGAAAAAACAAAACAAATACAATTCATCATAACTAAATGATTGTTGTTTACTTACAGTGTGAATCCAGTGTTAGTGATAGGGACGGGCCCAAATATATTTGGGTTAAAATTACCAAAATTTATATGATTGGTTGTGCATGATTTGAATATTAATTTATGAGTGAATTGCATGTGTTTAGCATGCATTTGTCCCAATGAAATGTATTGCCTTTATTGGTAAACTCTCATCCTTATAATTTTGAAAACACTGCATGGGGAGGGCGAGGGCCTGGCCTCCTCAGTGCCCCCCCCCCCCCCCCCCCCCCCCCCCCCCCCCCCCCCCCCCCCCCCCCCCCCCCCCCCCCCCCCCCCCCCACCCC
>WLWI01003598.1_pt1 | contig 13260 bp, 4 predicted proteins | sample 6701501 | NCBI WGS metagenome assembly WLWI01 (sample SAMN12718690, study PRJNA515312) | sponge metagenome | isolation source: marine sponge | host: Mycale hentscheli | place: New Zealand: South Island, Marlborough, Capsize Point | collected 2014-11-01
ATTTATTGCTTCTTTGAAATTTTTCTCAACCGGTTACAATACAATTTTCATTGATTTTACTCGCTACGCGCGCGCTACAAGTAGCGTACAATATAAACCGTACAATATGGGAGAATACAGAACGCTCACGTGATGCGGAAATATTCAAGTAAAAATATCAAAGCTGCAATAAATATGTATATATATATATATATAATATATATATATATATATATAATAATATATATATATATATACAATGAGCATCAAATTAGAGTAGCTTTAATTACAATGACTAAGCATGCTGTATTTTCCAACCCAAGCAAGAAATCATGCACAGGATTAGGATATCATGAATCCACCCTTTATAAAAATGTATACGAGGCCGTCTGAACATGGTGGGAACAGCACTTGACTCCAAGGATTTGCCTTTTCAAGATATCATAATCTAACTGTTTCGGAACCCAGCAACTGCTAAAACCAAAAGAAAATGTCTGAAACTTGTGTAGTAACAAGTGCCCAATTTCTAAATGCCGAGCCTGATTGTAAATACATTCATGTAATGGACCAATCACATTGCTCTAATATGATTATAGAACTACTGTTTTTAGGGCTTTGAAGGCCCTAGGCTGAAGCTGTAATATGTTGATCTTGAGTCATTTATAGATATTATATATAAATGACTCAATTACATTTCTTAGCGGTGATTTATTCCCCTTTGGCTTGTGAATAAACTTGCTCAAATATCTGGCGATCCCTCAAGTCATACATACATACAAACAAGTATTTACATTACAGTTTGGTTTTTATTTAGCTACAACTGCAATAATGATAATAACAATAACATTTTAGATAACAACAATTCCAATTTAAAATTTTACCATAATTAGTATGTTAATGATTCAGTCATTCTCGGCTGAAATAATTATAATAATAGCAAATTTTCTCGTTCTTACAACGAATAATATTGTTAATTAAAACTTAACCCGATATTTCAACTTCTTGCCGAATATAGTAGGATATAGTAGACAGTAAGCGTACCCTCCAGAAATCTTGCTGTTTACATTGTGTTAGTATATCACCACAGAGTGTTTGACCGCAGTTGACCCCTGAAGAAGTAGAAGATGCCGAGGAATACATTAGAAACCTTGTCAAACAAATGGCACCAGACGCCTGTGGAACCACTTCCACATTACCAGCCAACAGCTCAGCCAAGAGCAAGCCATAAATTGCCTCCAGTTACAAGTGCCTCTGTGCACAGACAAGCACAATTTAGTTTAGGTGTCAACCCTTTGCCCACTATGACGTAGACAAAACAAACAAGTTTGTTTGGGAGAAGTGATTGTGTACTAACTGTCTAGGAGAAGGACATGGCTACTTGCACTGTCCCTCCAAGTACACCTGCCGAACATGCCACAATAAATACCACACGATGCTGATCGAGAAAAGTCCACCAGAGAAGCCACGAATGTAGTCCTTGGTGTCAAAGTTCAGCCACATGATGTGGATTCAGACAAACTGACAGTGACGTGACATTCGTGGAGTCAGCTATGGTGGTAGCCATATCAGGCAGCGGCACACCAGAGCCAGAGTATTGAGATTAGATGTTGAATCACTCTGAAAAAATGTGTTGCCTTGTCACCTTTGAGAAATAATGTCACAGTTCCTAGAATTTGAACTGAAATAAGTGCACAATGCAAGTACATGGAGTTATAATTTACATGCATTTGCGTCCTTGCATCTTGCTGCATCATATAGCAGTATGAAATGTTGCAAGAGCTAACAGCAAACACTAAGACTATACTACTGCTATCATGGGGGGTATGATTATATATTTTTTAATATATGTATATCATTTTTTTGTGAAGTTATTAAATGACTCAAAAAAAATTAGACACACTCATAATATTGTTTTAACTGACTCATGTTGCGAGGGTTTGTGAATTGCAGTACAAACCAATTCTTATTGGTTTATAACTATTTTATAGGCCAAGGACATTGACACCAAGGCAGGTTTCTCTTTTTAGTTTTTTTGCTTGTTTTTTTTTTCTGATGGAAGTGAGCCTGAAAAGCAGGATTTCAGGTGATTATACTAATATGACACATAGAGTAAAAAGAGAAAATGTATTTTTTCTTTAATTTAATGTGTCCTGTTAATTTATAATATAGTTTTAATTTGTTAATAAAAGAATGTGGTTATGGGCATAATAGCCTGATTTAGATCATATCACTCCATTGTTGGTAAAGAGAAATAAACCCTCCTTCAAAATTCCAGACGTAATATATTTCCCCATTCTTTTTAGTGACCTTTCTGTAATGAATCTGTTGTGCACAGAGTTAGCTGTAAAAAGAGATTACTCTGAGCAACATAATTCATTAACATCTAACTTGTTGTTTGTTGATCTTTGTATCTGTGTGGGTGAATACTTTAGTGGGACCAAGAGGGAGTTCAAATTTGTGAAATTTTTATAATTTGAAAAACTCATTACATATTTTATGCATTTCTCACATTGTAATTTGTGTACTTACCTGTCTTTTTTTCCTTTTTTTGTCTGACCATGAGAACATAGCCATGTCTACTAAATGACCTTGAACATCTTATAGGTTTTCACCCTAGATGACTGCGACCCACCTTACTCAGCTTTCGTTAATGCTCTAATAGATTGATAAACTGTAGCCTTTCCTATAATTATAATGGTATGACTACACTGTATTCCTGCACTAGTTATTTGTGAGTGTGAGAAATTTTTTTAAAGTTTCATTTAAAAGAAGTTTATTGCGAAGTCTTTTCAGTTACATTCTTTTAAGAAGATGGACAAGTGACAGATGCACGCACAAACAATCAAGTGTGTTTTTAATAGGATTGGCATGCCACAACTTGCTTGGATTAGTGAAGTTTAGATTAACAAACTTTTAAAAAGACTATCCGTTTTATTTCAATTTTTTTAAAATAGTTCTATTCAGAAAAAATATTTATGAACACACAAGAGTTCTGTATCTTGGGTCTGCTTTGGAAACTGCCCTATTTACATTTAGCAGTTTGTTTTTGTTTTTGTTTTTTGCCAGGTTTACTATCTGACTCAGAACGACGATTTGTGATCTTTTATTGTGCTACTTTTTTTTATTTCTGGTTGATTTTCCAGAAAACGTGAAGCTGTCAGCTCTGTGTAGGTACTAGCTTTGTGGGTACACCCCCTATCGTCACGTCATCATCACATGAGCAGATATTTTCTTGCTGCCTGCGATAGTTTTACTTTATGCGGGAAAGTTAACAGAGTGCTATAAAAGTGGAGGTTCTCGTTTTAAGATATAGTTATAGTAGTAATAATATTGTTTTATTACTAATAGTGTAATTGTTGTGTTGTTATCATTGTTATTATTATGGCAATGGCAACAAGAATAATTATAATTATAATGTAATTATAATAATGGAATACTATTACAATGCATACAATGCTATTTTGACATAAATTCTTTAAGATAATCCTGTTGAGGTTGTGTACTGTCAACTATTTTAAATATGGTTATATAATTTCACCAAAGCTTTAGTTATGGAAGCATCACTGACAACAAAATAATTCCCTTTTATTAGTGCTGTCGGAGCTTTTTTTTCTCTTACCTTTGCCAAGTAACAGATATTTCTCTTCCACTCATTGCCACCAAATAAGAAACAGGGTAGTACCAATATCGTTATTAATAAGTTGGACGATGTTGAGAGACTAGTTTACACGAAGTCCGGGCTCGTGCGCGAGTTTTTCGCGAATTTAGTTCGGTCCGGTCAGTGTTTTAGTCGGACCGTCTGCGTGCCGCCATGAGCTTCTGGACCTGAGGAAGAATCTCGTCTGGTAGTAGGGAAGGCAAGCTACTTGAGGATCATGGCGGGAAGTACACGTAACTTTTATCTTCTGCTTGGTTGCTTACTACTAACTACGCTTCCTTGTCTGTCTCTGGATGCCGAGGACACGAAGAGTTGCATCAAAACAGGTTATTATAGTAACCGCTAGTTTAGTGTCCCCAGGGCTAATGGTCTACTTCTTGTCGGAGTCAAACTTCACGACTGCCTTCAGCTCTGTAAGTGTGGGATGTTTGTGTGTGTGTGTAGGTGCAGATGAGGAACTGTACTGGTTGTGTGTGGAGACTCCAGCCACAGTGCAAGTGGGCCAGAACACTAGCTTTGGAGTATTCTTTGTGAAGAGGTATGCAGGAGTCTAGCATGTTTGGGTGGGATTCAGTTGTACTTGAACAGTGAGGTAGATTCAAGAGGTAAATTAGTTGGTGGAGAATGTCCCATTATTATTTCTCAAAAGTGAAGAAAGAACGGGAATGAGGACTTGAGTAATGCAGGTGTTCTGTACATGGCGTTGCCATGGGTATGTCATGCAAAATTCGGTCCCTCCCCAAAGTGGTCCGGCCGGACAATCTGTGTGTACACCGACGGTCCGGCGGACCGTACGTGTATAGGCGTGAGTGGTCCTAGTGGGACTGTGTGTGTTAGCACAGACGGTCCCCCTCCATCATAGATAGTCGTCCGTATCTTGACTGCATTCAAGTTACAATTTAGTAAGAGCGACGACTTGACTAGGATTATTGAGAGTTGGTTTTGCCTTAGAAATGAATAATAGCTATTAAAAAATGAATACGGAGCAAAACAAATTAAACGAATGAACGGTGAACAAATTAATAAACTGGAGCAAAGTAAATTAATGAAACAAAACATATGAATAAATAAATAAAAACTAAAATAACTATATAAATAATAAATTGGCCTTAATTCAGCCAGATTAGCTTCTCAGGCAGAGTATTCAGTAGCCTAACCTTAGCTTTGACTAGGAAATGAATGACTGGAGACAGTATTATATTTAAGCAAGGGAAAATTTAGATGTTGCCTCATGTCACACAATCTAAAGATGCCCGCTCTCAGAACTTTATATATTATATATATATATATATATTAAAGATTGCACAAGATGAATTATTTACAATATCACAAGCCTGATTAAAATAGTTTTAAAGAAATGCTTGATAAAACAAAGTGTTGTTAGCAATATTCTGAACATTGAACTTCAAGAGTCACCGTGTAGCTCTTTCTTTCATATTTGCAGTTTCTCTACTGTAGAGTGAATGTTTCTGATAGACTGTAAAACTCTGTCTACAAGATAACATATTTTCAAGAGCTGTTTTAGTTAATTAAAACTAAAACTATTTATACAATCTGTTGTTGTTACAAATTTCCAAAGTATAAATTAAAACTAAAACTAAAATATATTTTAGTTAGCTCTTTTTTCCAGAAACTTAACTAAAACTATAACTGGTATGACTCTATATTGTAAATATTTTAATTAATAAACAGTTTCTCTCATTTGTGATAAATAACACAATTTTTTTTATAAGTCAAAATGATAGAGTTAGTTTTTATAAAAACAGCAAAACCATGTCATTGATGGATTATTTAAAGCCTCAGCAGGTACAGCCAAAAACAATGCAAGTCAAAGTAAGTTTAAATTTGGGTTTAAGTATCTATTATTTAGCCATAATGTTGTTCATACTCTCAGGAAGGATATTATTCTTGTTGAATCATACAAACTAAAGCAGAAGTATGTGCCCCCAAAGTACTGGATTGCTTGCTTAAGTCAACTGTCTTAGACGAGATGTAATTTTAAGTCCTACTGGAATGTTTACAATTTCCTTCTGTTTCTGGTCTCCAAGATGTATTTTCAACAGTTTTTGGGCAGCATTAATGAGTGAATCATTTAACATTCCAGTAGGACTTAAAATTACATCTCTGTCTAAGACAGTTAACTTTAAGCCAGCAATCTGTTCTTCGCAATAGCATATTTAACCTCGCTTGTGTTTGGAGATGATCCAACTTTATGCATCTATGATACTGAGATGATGAGAAGACACCTTTACAAAAGTCTGATGTCTGGAAAATTTACACCTTTCTCACAGAAACTGAGGGCCAGCAAAGGTCAACAGCTTAAGGCTAAAGATGATTTTGAGATTCATTGTTATTGCAGAATGCCAGAGCTAGAAAATATTGGAATGATTGAATGCACCAATTGCAGCCAATGGTTTCACTTGGATTGTGATTCTGTGTCTTTCTGTTCTCAACCATCAAATTTTGGGCAAGTTCATTCTTTCGGCACAAAAAATCTTTATTTACCAATGAACTTTATATTTTAATAAATCATATACTATTGTTATTCCACATGAATTGTGGCATTACTATACTGGGTTTTTATATTGAGCACAGTGTCATCTTCAGATTAACTTCTCTGTCTTTTATGACCTGTACATAAGTCAATAAAAAGTAGTCTATAAAAGACAAAGCCCACTAACAAAACACTACAAGCTATTTTACGGCACCATTGGACTACCATTGTGACATTCAGATTTGAAAACACTGCAAAAACTAGGGTATAATTATAACATACGGTGCTTTGGTATTCCTGTCTTAGTTCTTGAGCCCAAACAATGAACTGGTCTAACTGTGTCTCATCCAGATAATAATAATCACTTTCATATAGAGTTATACATGGAGATGTAATATTGGTGCTGTTGGAGCCACAGACAGCCACTAACCTAATTAGGTTTGAACCCTATTTGCACTTCATTCACTCATGAACTCTTGTACACTGCAATTAACTCCCCTTTTCACAACAATTATCACTTTATTCACTCTGTCTAGGTTGAACTTCAGCTTTCTTGAAGGCATCAAAATTTTCATGTAATTCAGCATTCACAATTACAAAATCAAATGCCTCTACCAAAGATGGTTCACTCATTGACTTGCGACACTGCAACCATAATGCCACATCAATGTCCTTGCTCAGGGCATATTCATCCTGTGTGCTGATATAAGACGAGAGCTGTTACAAATTTAATAAATTATATCAACATGTATAAATTAATATTAAGAATACAGCTAAATTTATTTACATCAACTTTTTCATCATTGGCTGAGCAATGCTGCTCAAATCTCGCTCTAGTTTTCCATAAACGCAGCAGGCTATCATTGTTGAGCTGATATTTAGAGGTGATACAAATAATTTATAATTAGATATATCTGATAATTTACTAAAGACAATTTTTGATCAAGCTTTAGATTAACCTTATTGGTAAAGTTAGATGCAGAAGTTTTAGCCTCATCAGATAATGCAGCAGTTGTTGAATATCCATTTTGAAAATCAACCTATATAATGACATAATTATAATTCTTCAACTAGCTAACTACTACTTCAGTTAGGATTAAGTGTAATGTAATTCTATTTCAGAAAAGCTACTATAACTGGCATGCTTACTTTAGGGGTCAATGATCTTCTTGTATTTAACAATGGTGGCATGGAGTCATCAGAATCTAGATCACTATCAGAATCACTACAATTTGATATAGTGAAACAAATAACACAAAAAGCATTTTTTCTTTGATACTTACAATAGAACTTATTGTTGCTGTTTTGCCTGGAAGAGATGGAGATGACTGAGTTTGATCCACATTTTGAGCCTCCGGAATTTCTTCATGCTAAAATTTAACAGTACTTTTTTTTGCATCTGTCAATAATATTACCTAATATTGCCCAATATTATATCGCTGCAATTCTTACATTATAGGGCTTCATGTGAACTACATTTACACGAGGAATAATTTCATTGCTATCGATTTTTTGAAGTCTGTAAAGTCCACGACCAAGTGAACCCACAATTATAAATGGACCCAACCATTTCGTATCTAGCTTTCCACCTTTTCTTTTTTTCCTCAAAAAATCTTTTTTCAATACTACTGCACCTATTTTATATGTTTCAGTACAGGAATGCTTCTTATTATAAGTCTCTTTTTGCTTTAGTTGAGCCTTAATGATGATAGCCTTTGCTTGATCCAGTACTATCTGCCTCTTCTCTCCAACCTGTCTTATTACTTCCTCTTCTATTTTCATTAATACACTTGAATAAAATAATTGCAACATCCCAACCCCCCTCATTTACCTTTGTGACTGATCTATGTGTTCACATAGAATATCACTTGCTTCACCACCAAACTTCAAGTCAATTGGTAGAACAGCCTTCCTACCAAACATGAGCTCATATGGAGTAAAACGAGAAGATTCGTGCACAGCAGTATTATAAGCATATAATACATGTGTCTAGAAAGTCTTCCCATGATGATTTTTTATTTTCAATAAATTTGGTCAGCATATTCTGAAACGTTTGGTTGAACCGTTCATCTAGTCCATTAGCCTAACATGCCACAGATACAATACTATTGTAAAGTTTGCTTTCATGATTATGTCATGTGAAAGCAAGTCAATTGACCAAAATTAACATATTTAAATTGATCGTGAATGTTGTTATACATAATGCAATAAAATATCATACTCTAAACATGATGATTATTTTAATGGCAATTTGAATTATTAAGAAACAACAACAACAAAATTAGTATTCTAGTGAGGAATAAATTTACATCTTATATGCATTTCTATGAAAATAAATTCTATTATAATTCTCAGTCATTAGTATAAGCCACTTCTCATGTTTATTTTGTAATGCTTAACAGCAATCTTTTACTTCTAATTACATTTAATCTGCTTGTTCATTTACATTATCACCTTTATTCAAATATCTTTTTCTCTGCATGCATTACATTTTCTCATTTAATCTCATCCATGCTCTTAGTTTTGTACACTCAATAATTAAAAGCTCTGAATCTGTTTTTCGGCCATCTCTCTCCCGCTCTCTCCCCTGCTCTCTCTCCCCGCCCGTTATGCTAACCATGTGGGGGGACCGTTGGTGACGGGGTCAGACCGTATATGACGGCAATGTTTGGTCCGGCCAGACCGGATTTTACGGGGGACCAAATTTTTCGTGACAGGTACACCAGTGTTTTAGAGTTGTATGCAGTTTGGACAGCACAATCAAATAACTCTTGCCACTTGTCTCAGAAATCAACCATGTTTAGAATGTGTGTTAACATTTACTCAAATGGTAGATGTGGCTTGATAATTTTTGGAAGCAACACCATGATTCTGATTATTTAATTAATGTGAGGATGGTCCGATGTGTGTATTGATTAATTCTGTTTTGTTTAATTACTTCTGTCGGATCAAGTGAGAGAGATTTGGCAGAGGATTTTTAGATGTCTACTTTCAGCTTCATGTTAGTGCCCCTTCAATACCCACCGTGTAAGTATGAGCTCAACAAAGCCCGTTACACTGACTGGCTTTGGTAAGGTGTGGTTAGGAAAACTAACGCTCTGAGTAAGGCAGACTTGGTTTAATTCACTGCTAATGTGTGGCTAATTAAACGACAGTGACATCTAAATTACAGTAGGAAGAGTTCACTCTGACTAGAGAGGGTTGTGGAGTCATGGTTGAAGTGGCGTTGGATGTGAACTATCGATTACCATTTCCCACCTTGTACAGCTTTGAGGTGGGGTTATCTGCAAGCCACAGACTTTTAAGTGCATGGATTAAGAAGTTGTTAACTTAGATATTAATCTGTTCACAAGAAATCTTGCACAATGTATGGCAATGTTAGTAATAGCCTAAACTCAACTCTTCATGTTGTCTTGGTCATTGTAGAATATATATATATATATAATATTATATATTATATTATGAGACTCCAGTAGATTACACCTGAAAGTGTCCTGTGTGTTCACCTACTGACTTCTCAGTATGACCCATTGCATGCACTGCCACTGAAGTCATAGAAACTATCCCACAAGATCAGGCAGCTGGACAGCAACCTGTCCTTGACAAGCTCAATCAAATTGGAACAAATCTAATCAAAATAAATTAAATTGCCCCTATATTGACTGCTGTCTATCAGCAGAAATCATGTCATTTTCAATAATGAAGACGAGTGAACTCACCACATCTATCTATCTATATCCATTTCTAAACCCACTGTACAATCTAGGTAGTGCAAGTTGCAGTCATTTAAATAACCTTTTTACGTACAACTTAACACTCTGGAGTAGTCTCTCGTAGCCAGACCCTTTGCCAACCGTAACCGCTACGCGGGGAAGGAAAGGGTCTGGGAACATACAATACAACGACTTGTTCATCAGCAGCACCCCAAAAAGGGTGCTCCAATTATCACATTCCAACGCTTGCGGTAGCCAATGACGTCACGACCACGTCCGGGTGGCAGGTCTCCTATTCATGTTAGTACATTTATTGCTTGCCAGGAGTGCTTATAAATCGCCTACGAATAACAACTTGACCAGTTTAATGAAGTCACGCAACGTTCTCGCCCTTCAAGATGTGATGTTAATGTCATTGGTTACCACAAGCTTGCTGGAATGTGATAATTGAGCACCTTTTTGGGGTGCTGCTGAACAAGTCGTTGTATTGTATGTTCCCAGACCCTTTCCTTCCCTGCGTAGCGGTTATGGTTGGTAAAGGGTCTGGCTACGCGAGACTAACTCTGGAGTGTCAATTTATCACACCCTTCTTTAAAAAAATTCTTAAAACTTTTGAGGTTAATTTATTTAGCTCTACAGCACACAAATCTATTTTTTCCTTCATTCTCTCATACTTCACTTTACTTCATTTATTATTCTATTGCTGCTGTGCTTAAACAATTTTAAAGGACTATCTGTTGGAATTATAATATGATATGAATTGCATCTTGTATGTGTGGACGACTCATGCTGTGTACATTGCTAACTGAATTTAATTCCTTGGCCGGCTAGCTTGCCGTCACTCTTGTGATCTGGAGCACACCACTTGGTAATCTCAGCTCAGCGCGCATGCGCAAGAGGGTTATAGTAGTCGTCTTGTCTGTCTGTCGTGCTTTAATTTTGGAGATTACGGACAATTAACTGTTGATTTAGGTATGAACTCACTCAGGATTTAAGACCTTTTATTGTGCTACTTTTTTTTCATTTTTTTAAAAATTTCTGGCTGATTGTTGAAAAAACAAACAAACAAAGCTGTCGCTTCGCATAGGTATGGGAAATGCCCCTATCGTCACGGTGTAACCATTTGAGCAAACAATTTCCTGCTTTCCAAAGTAGTTTTTCTTTATGTGGAGAAGTAAAAGTTCTGGAAGTGGAGGTTCGTGTTGAAAATCTAGACCAGTGAGTGTCCCTGGCCTGTTCAGCTTCTCTATGAAGACAGCGCATTTACATGTGTACCGCTCAAGGTATATTGATGTCTGATTAGAATAGCCAATAAATTATTCTTTTAGTCTGAGATGATTTTGTAATAATTGGCTGGTGTATAGGAGCTCTGAGGGTTCGTACCTTTGGTGCTTGTTTATTGTACTCTTCCCCCTCATCACTCCCTTCTTTCTCCTGTAATTAGGCTTCTGTATGTATTTATGCAGTAAATGGTGGGTATTATAATCCCCTCCCCCCCTCACCCCCACCTCCCTCCTCCCTCGTGTACCCATTTAGCCATAATTACTGGATCATGTGACATGTACACTTGAGAAATAGAATACTACATGTAATTTAAAGTTATTCAAGAAAAGCATGAATAAATTTACACATGTTTGTGTGTGTGTGCATGTGAGTGAATTTTTGTGCATTACTTCATGTGCATTTGAAGTTGACCAGGTAAGTTTTTTCTTTACTTTAAATATAAACTAAATTTAACTTCTGCTGGTTAGTTTATTTCTCCCCTTTACTCACTCAACATCTTGGAATAGACATGCACGTGGGGACATCAGCTCTAGAGCGTAAGGCTATAATTTAAGATGAGTTCTGTTCATATACAGCAGTTGACAGAAGAGTCATATCTCACGTAAGGATCATATCTCACGTAAGGACCATATCTCACGTAAGGGTCATATCTCACACGAGTGCTATATGTAATAGTTATAAACCAATATTGAGATTTGTATGCGATTTACAAATCCCGAGACACGAGGGTGTAGCCTGTGATTTTTATTGGTTTATAACTACTTTATAGCCCGTTGGTAACCAATAGCTCTATTTGTAGCTGTCCTGTCATTTTCCCAGTACTTTTTAGTGGCTGCTAAAAACTATATCAACTTTTCCCTCTAATACATTTTCGTACGGGAATACCGGGGACTGTAGATTTATAGTACTCGACGACAAGCGCGGTCGCTCAGGTAACGGGCTATGAAATGCATTTTAACGGTGAAAGAATTCGAGCTATTAGAGTTTCTAAATCCAGACCCCTTTACCCACTACCCATATGAATAATGAATATTGGGATATTATTGGACAGCTAAACCAGAGCACTCAATTGTAACTATACATCAAATCACACCTTATGTAAAGGGGGTGGGATGGAGGGGAGAACAGTTTTCTTTGGGGAGGGGAGGGGAGGGGGGTGGGGCAACTCTGTTAAGGGGGTGGGGCAACTCTGTTAAGGGGGTGGGGCAACTCTGTTAAGGAATGGGAGGAGGAAGGAGGAAGTCCCAGTGTTTCTCCCTATGTGTCAACACTGCAATAGATGTTTGAGATACTGTAACCCTTCATACGCAGTGTGTAGCTGATATGCATGGAGAAAATATCTGGTTTAAAACAATTGTCTTTGCAAGTACTGTTTCTGTAATGACGACTATAGTGGTAATAGTGATTATTATGATGATGATGAAGATGATGATGATGATGCTTGGGATAGTTTAGCTCCTACTTATTGCATACATTAAAAAAACTTCGATATAATGTAATTTTGCAGAGATGATGTTAAGGAGCACGAGTTGTTTGATGATGTTGCTATAGCCCAGCTCAACATCACACTGGAGCACGAGTGGGTGGCTGATGTCGAACCAAATGGAGGGCAGGTGGGTGTGTCAATGGGTGTGACTGATGTGGGTGTGTCACAATGAGTGGGCAGCTGTTGTGGGTGTGTCTTAATGAATCTCTGATCTTGGAATGTTGTAGGACTCCTGGTGTCTTTAGTTTGCACCATCTTACATTTTACACCTGGGCAATGTTAATAGGTGTACTGGGTGCGGTTATAGCTGTACTGGGTGTGGTTTTAGCTGTACTGGGTGTGGTTATAGTGTACTAGGTGTGGTTTTAGCTGTACTGGGTGTGGTTTTAGCTGTTACTGGGTGTGGTTATAGTCTAGTGCTGGGTGATAGTGGATGAACAGGCGATATGATATTAACTGGAATTGTCATGATAAGTAATAGTTATGCCATGGCCAACGAGGGGTTATGGAATATAACCTTCCCGATCCCGAGGGCGAAGCCCGAGGGATAAGGGCGGTGATATTCCATAACCCTGATGTTGCCATGGCATAACTGTTTTATACCATAGTTGCTGCTACTACTACTCTCTCATATCCACCTATATGG
>WLWI01003600.1_pt1 | contig 13259 bp, 14 predicted proteins | sample 6701501 | NCBI WGS metagenome assembly WLWI01 (sample SAMN12718690, study PRJNA515312) | sponge metagenome | isolation source: marine sponge | host: Mycale hentscheli | place: New Zealand: South Island, Marlborough, Capsize Point | collected 2014-11-01
TTTTTTTTTTTGCTAAGGGAGGGGGCTGGGCTAGATAGTCGAGCAACTCTAGACTGCTGTCCAAAAATTTGCCCTAGCCAAACAATTTACTAGAGTGCTATGGAGAAATGATTCGGTGAAGGGTTTTTGCTTCCTGGGACTACCACTGGTCATTCGTCTTTCAGCGATCTATAGTTTTGGTTTTGACTACAGAATAATTTTAGTTTTTATTCATCAGCTCTACGACTTTTTGTTTTAGTTTTAGTTACTATCATCCTGTGTGAAATTTAGTTCTGGTTAGTTCACTAAAATGTTTTAGGTGTAAGTAAAATTAATTTAGTTTTAGTCTTAGTTAACCAAAACAAAACTACTGTGTGACACTAATAGCTACTATAGTCCTACTATATAAATCAGATTATCGAGGGAAAAATCTTTTAGTATGTTCTCCACATGCGACTTAGTTTTGGAATCGATATTTTGAAGAAAACGGCACAATACTAGCTAGCTAGCTAATCTTAATTATTGATAATGCGTGATGTGTTTAATACATTATTGCTCAGTGTTTGAAGTTTAAGTTACTTTTATCAACAGTGTCTGTAATCCAACTACAGCTACCACTATCATTGAATGCGCTTTTCACCTGCATGGCTTCAATAAGATTATAAAGCCACCATATTAATCTCCATCTTTCTATGCACTTTTCTATTCCCTCCAATTCCTTCCTCTCTCCCCCTCCATTATTTCCTCTCTCCTCTCCTTCCATTCTTCTCTCCCCCTCCCCTCCCAATCCCCCACTCCATTCCCTTTCTCTCTCCTTCCTTTCACACCTCTAGTAATTCCTCCCCTTTTGTTACATTTCTTCTCTCCCCTCCTTCCATTCATCTTTCCTCCTCCATTTCCCCCTCTATCCATTCCTCTCTCTCCCCTTCATGTCTCTCTATCCATCAATTCCTCTCTCTCCCCTCCATTCTCCTGTCCTCTATCCATTTCTCTCTCTCTCTCTCTCCCTTTCTTCTTTCCCTCCCCATCATTCTTCTCTCCCCAGAATGCAATCTTCGCTTTCTCTTTCTCTCTCTCCCCCCCCACCCATGCACTCCTCTCCCCCTCTATCCTTCCACGCAATCCTCGTCCATTCCATCATGTATTCCTTCCTCCATCTATTCCTCCCTTACCCCCACCCAACATCTATCTATTCCTCCCTATACTCTTCCATCTCCCTCCATTATATTCCGCCCTCTCTTATCACTAGTGTTGTTTTATTTAACTAAAACTAAATCAAAAACCCATTAGTTTTTGGGGTATTTTACTTTTGGTAAAAATAACTAAAGCTAAGCTGTAGAGAACTTGAAAAAACTAAAACTAAAGATTTAGAAAAGAGTAAAATTGATAATTACTAAAACTACCAGTAGAGTGGATGACAAAAACTAAATCTAAGCAATTTTTATTTGCAAAATATTCATCTTGAATCATGTCATTATAAAATGAAGGTATAAATTTTCATCAAGTAAATATTCTCTAAACCATATATAAGAAATATCATACTTTATTTATAATATCTAAGATTTCATAGAAATTTGCTTTTTTGAAGTTATTTGGGATAACTATCCGTACTACTTTCTTTAAGAAGTCTCATTATTGAAGAATTTGAGTGACAGCACAAAGTAACTAAAACTAAGTCAGTTGATAGTATTAACTAACTAAATCTTCTACATGATAATTGAAGAAAAACTAAAAACTAAATCTTCAGGAGAATTTGGGAAAAACTAAAACTAAGCCTTCGAGACATTTTTTTAGTATGAACAACTAAAACTAAGAAAGACTGGAATCTCTAAACCAAAACAACACTGCTTATCACGCGCTCCCCCATGCAACCCTTTACCCATCCATTCATCCCTCTAGTTCCCCTCAATACTCCACGTAAAGCTATTCATTGTTGAGACCACAATAACAACCACAAAATATAGCACTCCAAATTTTACCTTACTTCTCACTTTTGCTTTTTATTATTTTTATATAATATTAAGTGCCATTGAGTGATGATGTGAGACAAACAAACATAAACATGACAGACCAAGTGTCAGACAGAGGCATAATATGAAAACATGCCTAATGATACTTGATCAAGATGAGTCTGTTATCTTGGCTTGAAAGGATCAGACTGAGGAGAACTCTTCAGCTTTGTCATTATTTTGGATGCTATTCGTATGTAAGCTTGGGCCTGCATTAAAAAACAAACAAACAAACAAACTACTTTACAAAGCGCAGTAGAAGTAAATGGCAATAAGTATCTTACACATAGAACACATACGTACAAACAATCTATAATGGAACAACTTCAAACACTAACTTGATCAGACATTCTATTTTATTGTTTAGACAATAAGGTAAGGTACTAAATGGCACAATCTCTCAGCTTTTCACATCATTGGTGGAGATTTTCTTCTGAGACATAACAGAGACATCCATCCAGTGGTTCGTCAGTTACGCAGTTACATCAAGGGAGTAGGACCACTTCATCAGCAATAGAAACTGGTAAAGAGCTTATACTTCAGTTAACTGGGTAAAGATCGTTAACTGGGTAAAGATCGTCACCTGTAAGAGTTATGTGTATATACCTCAGCATGGCTAATCGCAGCAATGGTGATGATTTTTCTTTAGGCCAGGAAGAGAGGAATTCAAGGTTTTGTAAATTGAAACAGCTACACTACAAGTTTACGTCTCTGAAAACTGAGCAGATAATCCAGTGGGAAGGAGATTAATTGTCATAAAGAAGCATAATGAAAATAGAAATTCAGTTTTTGAAACATGTTTTTTTGTATCAACAAATTAACTTCATTATTAGTCCAAATACAAAATATTGTATATAATGTGCATGTATGTATGTATGTATGTATGTATGTATGTATGTATGTATGTATGTATGTATGTACGTATGTAAGCATGTATAATTCCCTAAGAGATACCAACCTGTAGAGAGTCAGGCTGAGCCACCACCACTGGAGTTCCTCTGTCTGACAACTCTCTAATGCTCGCATGGAGGGGAATGTCTCCAAGTACCTCCAAACCCAGCTCCTCTGACATCCTTGCTGCTCCTTCCTTGCCGAATATGTTGGAACTGTGACCACATTTGGGACAAGTGAATGCACTCATGTTTTCGACGACACCAAGTACCTTCATAAACACACATGTACATGCTACGAGTTACACATCAACAAACACACAAACCAGACAACCTGAGTATTTATTTCTGCTGTGTAAATAACAATCAATAAAATAGACTCGGACTCGGCCATGGATAATGTTCTTGTACTTTCAGGTCAGTAAGTGCTACTCATTTTTTTCCAGAAAGAATACGAGCAACAGCAATAACATAAAGGGCAACATTATATGACTTGGCTAACTTAAGAGTAGCTTCACGGTGTTGTCTCAAGTATCTACAATTGTGTGTCGGTAACGATGATGATGTGTGTATTCATGAATAATTCATGAGCTGAGACAGGCTGGGTTAGCGTCGTCATAACTTTTGGTAAAGTGTGGTCAGCGGTAATGCCTAAGGTTGTGTGTGCACTCGTGAATGAAGCTGAGCCTGTGAAGACAATAGCACCAATAGTACGTGAATAGACGGGTGAGTGAAGACTCGTCAATAACAACAATGGTATGTGTGCATTCATGAAAAGTGAGTTTGGTTGGTAAAGTGTCATCAGTAATGGTGACTACGGTGGTGTACATGTGTATAGGGTCAAGAAAAGTGAGGGGGAAAAGCAGACTGACGTTAACTAATCCAAGTGGTAAAGGACGATGATAAAAATACCTCGTGTTAATTCATTCCCAATAAGCTACTTTTACACATTAAGCACAATTATGTGACTGGGTACTTGCTTGGTAGTATTAAATAAAATAAATAATATGTATTGCTATCAGAAAGTCTTATCGTGGCTTTGACACCTGTAAAGACATGACAAGTCATCATACTGACACACGAACGTCTTACAAATCTCTTGTTTATGTGATACAATACGTTTGTTACTATGTGATGATCCCTACCTACACAAACGCTGAAGGCGTTAATGTATTGTCACCTGATGGGACTCTGCCCATCCCACTCTGTATACCAGTGTTACAAATCAAAAAGAAAAAAAGAAAAAGGAATGACAAAAATATTTAATTTATTAAGTGCTCAGAATGAATGCTTCACGAGTCTCAACACACACTTGTTTACTGTGTTGAGGAGAAAATAGAAAACAACAACAACAACAACAATGATGAATACACCCAACTGGTACATGCAACTTTATTTAGTTCAAACTATCGGCTAGTCTTACCGGCACATTCAGGGTCTGAAACATCTGTACTGCCCTCTTCACATCCGCCAGGGCGAGGTCCTGGGGCGTGGTGACAATCACGCCCCCTGACAGAGGCACCTGCTGAATCAGAGAGAGCTGAGCGTCTCCAGTGCCTGGAGGCATATCCACCACGAGGACGTCCAGCGAGCCCCAGTCTACCTGGCGAAGAAGCTTCTGAATGGCTGACATCACCTGCACATGAGGGAGATCTGGCCGTAAGATGAGGTCGACGGTCATACCATATATTTACCCGCCCACATACTCAGGTCAATTCATATCTTACACAAAAAACAATCGTGGTGCTTGGATTATATCAGTAACTTCTCTAATGTTTCACCAAAAATAATCTTCAAGCACAGTTCAAACCATATTAAATTTAGGAAACAATTTTTTTCCTTACAAATTATACTACATGAATATGAAGACTTATTGCAATAAAACTTAAAAAAACAACAACGTGCTATCTTAAGCTGCCCACTGATAATTGTAGTCAATAATAAAGAGAATATGTACAATTAATTAAAAATAATTAGTAGTGTGAACTAAAATAGAAACACTAAATAAAAAATAAAATAAAATAAAAAGTCAAGAAGTGTATTTTTTTAGATTGAAACTTTCTCACCTAAAGGAGTCTGGAAAAAAAAAAGCAAAGGAAAAATGTGAAAAAAATTTTAGTTGTCGCCGGGAATCAATCTAGTTTTTATGAAGGGTCAGAACTTGATAATTGTAGTGTTGTTTTTTTTTAAAGATGAATCAGTGGCAATGCAATTCACATTCTGCCCCATTATACACATGAACTTCAACAGTACCTTCCTTATTAGATTATTACATGTTGATAGTGGCCACAAATTGTAAGCACGTGATCAAAACTAAGTGGGTAAGAAGGATGGCATGCAAGTCATCCATCATCTACTTGATACTATTACAATCCAAAAATCTGACTATCATACCAAATGCATGCACATACACTGCCATGTGTATGTACCAACACACACACAAACATTATATATTGGTACATAACATACAATAGTACATGCACATACACATACCAGTATTAGGGTTTTTTTTTGTTTTTTTTAAATACTGAGAGAGAGAGAGGGGGGGAGAGAGGGTAAGCTTGGGCTGAGAGTAATTTGCTATCATTATGACTAAATGCTGGTATGTTGGGTTCAACCTTAATAGCATATGTGTGTGCACATACTAGTGTGTGTGTGTGTGTGTGTGTGTGTGTGTGTGTGTGTGTATGTGTAGAGGTCATGCGCACACACACACACACACACACTTTCACTCATTCATACCATGAGTCCTCTCCACATGAATGCCTTGCTCTCTTCTACCAGAAACCCCATGGACATGCTACATGCAAACACACGTACATACATTGAACCGCTTAATTGACTTAAGTATTATTAAATACATATATAAATTGAATTACAAGCTGGAATTTTTCTCAGCCAATCATAGATTCCATACGTTGTCAAATAGCAACACAGGCCTCTGCACTCACATGTTTATTAGCTTTTACAGTCCCAATACAAAATGTTAGACTGTCACCGTAGATCAAACCCAGACAACTTGCTTAATTTAAGAGTGCTAACTATTGATCTATGACAATCAACGGGCAAATAGTTTTATAACTCTGTATGTACATGTATGCTGTGTACTCAAATGATTGTCAATGCTTTAGCCCTTCCCTGCTCCAACAATCTCTTTCGATAAATCTCAGTTACGGTTGTTGTTTTCTGGTACATTTTCAATAAAAATAACAATTACAACAAGAAAAAGTCACCTACTATTGTAACTGTAGTTACCATTTCACTCCATAATTGGTGAGTGGGATGATTCTGTTCTCTAAAACAACAACCAGTACAGTACTCGAATAAGGAGATGCTATATATAGTATTATATGACTAACGTTTAGATATCTCAGGCTGGTGAGAGAGATTCAGGAGAGTGGGAATTGATGGTCCGTACACATCTGCATCCATAACACCAACAGCAAGGTTCTACAAAAAAAAAAGACTTAATCAGACAACTATATTGTAGTCTTTTTTTTTTTTTTTTAATAATTTCTTACCGTACCTTATTTCCAGAGATAATCCCCAAAGCTACATTAACTTCACACACACACACAAAAAAAGTAAAATAATAATTCGGGTTACCATTATTATAGTCTTTTACTTTACCTGCAGTCGTAGATTTTCCAACACCTCCTTTTCCAGAAGCCACCACCACAATGTCCTTCACTCCTGCAATCGGCCATTTTTTTGGAAGACCTCTCGAAACACCGTCGGAAAGAAATCTTCTAGCAAATTGAAATGCTGAGCCCAAAGCTGAGCGCATTACGGTCAAAAGATCAACAGGTAAAGTATCGCCGTCTTTAAAATCACTGCAAGCCACGCCCAGCTTTCTCCCACTTAAATTGTAAGTACTTCGGCTGGCTGCAGTGGAGCGGTCCGTAGCCAGAGGTTGGCCTTGTCTAGGCTCGGGCTGATTTTCATTACACGCCAGGAAGGTGTCGCTAATGGGAGAAAGTGTTGATCAGTCGATGGGTACTGGAAGCCTTCTTATGTGAGTTTTCAAACAGCTGTTTGCATACTGTTGTCATGGAAACCAAGGGGTTGGACTCTTCAGTATCGACCGTCGAGGAGGAAGGGGATCGAATAAGTGAGAAATCTGGTTCCATATCTCAGTCACACAGTCTATCAAGTCCAAGACTGTTGGTAACCCCAGAGCAGCTTGATCCTCCTAACCTTTGCTCTTCTGTTGAAAATGTCAGTGATTCAAACTGGAGCATAGTCAAGAACAAAAAAATTGGTGGGACGGTACCACTACAACGAGCAAGTACAAGTACTTCTCTACTATCACTTAATACACCCAAGAAAACTGTCAAAGTTAGGCCATGGTCTTCTACTAGCTTACGAAACAAGGTTCACAAACTGGCTATCAAAAATGAAGGAAAATTACAAATTAATGAAGAAGGTTTGTCTCCACAATCTGCAAGCTGGAGCTTCACTGGAGAGAAGAAGTTTGCTACAAAATGGGGTACTTCACGTAGAACCTCACCGTCAACGAGGTTATCTCCAATCCTCAGTGCCAACGTATGTGTGGAGAGATCATTTAGGTTTGGAAGTTCTCAGTGTATTAGTCCAGAAGGAGAACTTAGAAGTTGCTTTCCAGACAAGAAGATACGCATCTTTGTACTAACTTGGAACATGCAAGAAATGAAGGTAAGGAATCAATCATGTTTTTTTTTTAATCACGAAATTAATAATGAAGTTATGAAAGTGTTGGAAGAAAGTAAAAATTTTGGTCATTCATAACACATTTAATGGTTCGTACTTCAGATTGTTACTTAATTCTCTGTATGCATTTACATGATGATTACAGTACTCACTTTGTCAATAGCAAATCTTAAATTCAGCAGAGTTTTGAATCCAACTAGAACATTTAATGTTATATCCCTTTAAGGTTGCTAAAGCCAAAAAAAAGCTCAAGGTTTTTGCTCTAAATTATTCTACTTATTACCACATAATTTCAAAGCCAACAAATGGAACTCGATTTTTGTTTGTTTTGACTTATTTTTCTAGTGAATCTTTTACTCACTTAATCTGTCTTATGGTTTGCCTTAAGTCATCTCAAACAGGTTTTTTAGTAAAACAATGTGCCTTCAATAGTAGCCACTATCACAATATGTTTAATAGTGTGTATGTGTAAGTTGAAGTTAATTTTCTAAACTGTACATATTTTTCACATTATATTAGTCTAATGGAAACATTCCTTCAACTTTTGAATTTTACTCTTGTGTGGCACTCAGGGACTTCCATCTTCATTGGAAGATATGTTGCTGCCATCTGATGAGCCAGTAGCTTCTGACATATATATCATTGGAACAGAAGAGAGCACTCCTTCCAAACTAGACTGGGAGATATTAGTCCAGAAGACGTTGGGACCATCGTATGTGCTGGTACAGACGGCTGTTTATGGAGTCCTCTACCTTCTGTTTTTCATCAGGAGAGATTTGATTTGGTTCTGTTCAGGTAAGATTCTTGTATGTATATATGTATGTATGTATGGACAATTAATGATGTTATAGTAACCACAACTGCATTGGACAGAATTTGATTACAAAAATTATTTTCTAGACAACCAAATAAAAATTTCATACAAAAATTTCCAGAAGTAAGGATAGGGCACTATAAAGTAATATTATCTAATAATGACTTAATTAAAGGGGTTAATTAATAAGGCAAAGACATTATGGTACTGGAAGTGGTACTATTTGTGTATAATATGCATGTCTGCAAGATTTAGTTAGGGTAGGATGACAGAACATATATATTCATTTAATATTTTTTTTCAGCTGTGGAAGTGTCTTCGTATGCTACAAGGCCGCTGGCAGCAATCAAGACTAAGGGAGCAGTGGCCATATCCTTTACTTTGTTTGGCTCTACTTTTCTCTTTATTGTTTCTCATTTTGAAGGTATTTATAAAATAAATGGAGTTAAGACACTAACAGTGGCTTAACTACTTATAGGTTTCTAATATTATATCATAGCAAAGAAATATACCAATATACAGGAATAAATCAGTGTTCCACTCTTAAAAATTGAAATTAATGTGAGTGGTAGTATTTTTGAACAAGTGTAGGAAATAAGGATGGCCGAACTATCGTCCATTCAATTTATTTCTATCAAGATAAGTTATTTCTTTTTATTTCTTTTTCATAACTCAAATTGACTACCAAGTACAAGAGAGTGTGACTTACATAGACTCACAGTCATCTTTTTACAATCCTTAACGAGCCTATGAATAAAGTAATTTCTTAATATATTTACTGTATTAACTTTAATACATTCGAATGACTTTATGCACTGGTAGAGATATTGTGTATAAAAAATATTTTATATTATAAAATTATGTGTTAGGGCACATAAATCTAGATTTTGCTCTAGTTTGCAAATTAACTCGCTATATAATTTTAGTGAAAATTAAGTTTGAGAGAGAATTTAAATGGTTTATCAATATTAATTGTATATTATATATTATATGTTGTATGGAAACCACTTCACAGCTCATAAAGAGTATGTGTCAGAGAGGAATAGCAATATGAAGAAAACAAGTGCCAACCTTTCTTTTAACCTCACCTCTCAAATAGATGGTTAGTGAGCAATTTTAATCATAGTTGTGAGCATAATTGATATATGTAGGCAGTGTTATGTAGCAAAGTTAACATTGAGACACTGTCAACGATTTTTGATGATTACAACACAAGAAGCTAGGGTTCATAAGTTGTGTCACATGTGATGCCAAATTTTAGTTTGAAAAATATTTTAACACTATTTGTGTTACTATAGGTCCAGATGTTACAGCTAAATATGACTATGTGTTTTGGTTGGGAGATCTCAATTATCGTGTAGACCTTGACAGAAAGATGACTGATAATATACTCTCGCTACCTAATGCCGAAGCAATCAAGGTAATGAAAATTGGAGAAGATTTTAAACGAATAAAAATTGTTGGTGGTCACTTGTATTTTAATTTACTACAGGATTTTTTTTGTTCAATTATGTCCCATTTCCAAATAAATTGTAAAATTAATTTTGTCACTCAATTAGGGGCATTCAAAAAAATAAAAACATAACCAATAAAGTTGTCGACTTGAATCTTAGCTATAGGCATTCTTCTTTATCTTTTCTCGTAGACTCTCCTCATGGAAGATCAGCTTTCAAAGGAAATACTGCAAGGTAAGCAACTCTCTGTGACATTTTCATGTATATTTGCAGGCATTTGGAATTTGTACTGACATTTTTTGCATGTTTGTATTCACATTATAGGAAAGGTATTTAAAGGATTTTCAGAGCTACCAATTCATTTTCCTCCAACGTACAAGTATGATCGTGGCACAAATAACTTTGACTCATCTGAGAAACAACGTACTCCTTCTTGGACTGTGAGTACAAAGAAACAATGTCTAATGGGTTGGTCATGTACTCATTCAAATATTCTTAAGTGTATGTTACTGTAGCACACATGCAAGAGTACGCACTTTGAGATTATTTTTTGTGTGAATTTGTGGGAAAGTTTTACATCAAGTGTCATTTAATGTAAAATCAACTCTGATAATAAGCTGCTTGCACTCTCTTCCTTTGCAGGACCGGATACTATTTAGGTCTAATTTTGATGGTGACATAGAAGGCATGAAATATTTCTCTTCCATGGACATAAAGGATTCTGATCACAAGCCTGTCGGAGCTATTTTCAGAGTTATCCTGGCCCCAAGTAAACACATGGAAAGGTAACACACACACACACACACACACACACACACACACACAATCACACACACAATCACACACACACAATCACACACACACACATGCTCATACAAAGAACATTCACACTAGCTCAATACATATAAAATTGTGTTCACAACATACACCATATTGACAGCTAAAGTTTTAGTTTAATTCTTCCACTACCAAATTTATGATTACCATTTTGGTAATGTGATAATATGAAGTGCTCAAGTCTGAAAGCAGTTATACTAGAATCCCAGCTAACCGTGTATAAAAGGTAATGCTATACCTAACTTTAGCGAGTATGAGCCACAGGATAAAAAGGTCTTTAATATGCTAAAAAAATGAAATTCAATAAATTTTTGCTAACCCATTCACTGGCACAAGCATGATGTAATGCAGGAAAAATTTTCCCCCATAATCGAAAAACGCTATAGCTTTGCTGCAATGTCCAGAGCACAGCAAATGTGTTGTTCTATGACATATTTTTAGGATAGGAATAGCAATTACGTAACTAAGGTAGGCAGGCTAAAAATATACTTGACATACTTCGACAAATGGAGACAATTTTTTTTCCGCAACTAAGGCGGTGGATTTGGTCTGCGACAACTTTCCTATGGCGAAAGTAAGATGGAAAGGGTACAGGAGATATATAGCTACCTTGGAGGTACCTCTGTTTAGCATATCAATCTTGTTCGGGAGTAAACTAACAAGTTACTACTAGTAATAACTCCGAAAGTGTAGGTTTAACTTTTATTGTAATATAGAATACAATTGTAGAGCAAAGATTATGAGATATAAGAAGAAGTGAGAAAAAAACGTAACTAAGAGTAATACGAGTAACAATGGTAATTAAATGCAATTCGTCGATGTTCGAAGTCGGAACGGAGTACGAGTGCATGCGTAGTAAATATAGAAATAAAATGAATGTTGAAATACGATATGCTAAGTGAAGGGGCTAGGCTTCATGATGTAACTCTTGGAGGGACTGGTCCCGAACAAATCTAATGATTTTTTGACAATATTAGTATTAATAAATCCTGAAGCTGGTTGTCTTGCTTGCTTATTCATGCTGATGCATACCACTAGTATAACCATTGATTATATGCAACAATTGAATCTTCTAGTGTTTGAATGTCCATTGTTTTTATAGTTTCATAATGTCCTTTTTTCATGAACAATTCACATATATAATTTAAGAGTTGTCAAGGATTGATACAGAAGTTTTTGCTGGGGGTAGGGATATTAGTGTTAGAGAGTGGTACTGTATGCTTGGGATAAATGCACTCATGCAGCAATTTACAAATGGATTAACCAAAAAGTGAATATCTGTTTTAGTGTTTTTTAACAGTATAAATTGTAAGCAGTATCCAGACTCCTTCACCCCCTGCCCGTATGAATATTTGGATGCTATTGGACTGCTCTCAGTTGTAACTGTAGAAAACAGTTTTTTTGTCAGTACCTCAAATTTAGTCTCGCATAGCCAGACCCTTTACCTAACAGCTATGCTGGGAAAGGGTCTGGTGGCATTAGTACATAGTACCAGTTCAATACCCTCCAGATCTCAGGGAGAAGTTGCGGTTCCTGTCGTGGTTGTCAGTAATTTAGGATTACCGCAGCCACTCAATCAGCTCTTTTTCACTAGTACCAAGACTTCCGCGTATGTACTATAATAGAGGAATTGGGCAGTGGAAATTGCTGCAAATAAGGTGAAAAACACTAGGATTCATGAAAGGGCTGCAGGATGAGTACTTTTAGGTCTTGTAAAAGGGTGGATATATATAAGAAAGCTTTGCTCTTTGATATTGACAACAACAACAACAAAAAACAAGCGATTTTGTGACAATAATAATGCACTGTTATAAGCTAAGCTACGTAGTACGTTGTACCTTATAGCTGCCAATAAGTGCCATAAGGCAGTAATGGCATACCTGATATCACACCTCTCACAGTGCAAGAGATATTCTGTACAAGCATTTAGCTAGGCATTGAAGTTTTTCGTGTGCGGTATTTTTATGTTTACATAAGGGTTTAACCGCGGAGCAGCGGTGAAGGACTAATTACATTTCTTTTGAACTGGTACTATGTACTAATGCCACCAGACTCTTTCCCAGCGTAGCTGTTATGTAAAGGGTCTGGCTACGCGAGACTACCTCAAATTATACATTCTGTAATATTGAGGAAGCTTTTGTGGGTAATAGGAGTTGATGGGAAGGGGAGGGGAAGGGGAGGGGACTCAGCTTAAGGGTGCAGTACCACCGGAACCTGCGGTAATTAAGCGATTCAGTAGAATACCACAAAACCCGCCCGTAACTCGATCCAATTTACTCTCCGCGAACTGACTATTGTACGCGACTCCCGCACAATTTGAACACGTACCAATTAACTGTACCAAACAATTTACCACAAAGAGCTTCCACCTCAAAGGACTACCAGTACTGTAGGGCAGAAGCAGCAGAGTAGATAATTAATATTTGTTCACTTCCTAAAATATATTACTAAACAATAGTGTAAAATCATAACTCCATAGTAGCAGGGCCATAATCAAATACAATATGAAATGAACAAAATCAAAGGTTCTGAAGTATGCAATACTATCAAGGGGATCCAAGGAGCTGTGCCTTCTCATTGACCTCTC
>WLWI01003601.1_pt1 | contig 13257 bp, 7 predicted proteins | sample 6701501 | NCBI WGS metagenome assembly WLWI01 (sample SAMN12718690, study PRJNA515312) | sponge metagenome | isolation source: marine sponge | host: Mycale hentscheli | place: New Zealand: South Island, Marlborough, Capsize Point | collected 2014-11-01
GTCCTTCAAGGTATTCGATGAAGAAGACGGCCCAGGATGTCTTGAAGAGACGGACGTTCAGGAGGAACGGTTGCCTTGGCAGTAGACAAGTTGAAGAAGCGGCACGGAATAGTAGGGTTCCGAAGCTACTGATATCTTACTCGATAGGGTAGTGAGTCGGCTCTGTCGAATTTGTAGGATCCGAAGAAACAGGAGGTGCCTTGAAGAGACGGTTGCTGAGGTGGTGTCGGACGAACGAGGGCGAACGAATCCGACGTCGGATGAACGAGGACGAACGAATCCGACAACAGCTAGGCTATCTAGAGAGCACGGAACAGCCTGACTAGCTAACTAACGAATAGTCAACCAGGGAAGTAGCTAAACTAGCAAGTCAGCACAGCATAGAGTAGCAAGTAGAAGAACTTCGATAGCAGGAGAGCTAAGGTCACTGGTCCCCTCACCTTCACTGATGCCAGATCCGGCTCGAAGGACCAATGAACAGGGGGTGTAAGTCCCTGAGCTCAAGTTGGGAAGAAATGAAGGACCAGCCCAGTAGTGGGCAACATGTAAACAAACCAGGACCTTAGCTAGAGTAGCTGTAGCTGTCAACAAGTTGGCAGAGATAGGCTTAGGTTAGTATAATTTAGACAAGCACATAACAGATAGACTGAATAAGAACTGAACAAACATGTGGTCACACCAGAGCAATGAGCATGTGCAGAAACACCCGCACACACATACAAACACAATGCAATGAGTCCAGCTCAGTCCTTCAGTGCATGTAGTGCACTGCACCTTAGTGGCGGTTGTTGGGTCCAGTAGATCCCGAACAATAGCTATATGCTTATTTCAAGCTAGATATCTTCACAATATAATTTTTAGATATGTGACCCTGAGAGATAATTCATGTTATTACTTGGTGTTATATCATGGCTGTATTGGCAAGCTCATTATCTTTTAGTAGTTATAGCAACTGGCCTGGCTTAGCAGTTTTCTGAGTTTAAACAGCTTTCCTCTAGTGGAGCCTAGTAGACTAGCTGCTAAAATATCAGCTGGGGGTGTATGGAATCAAACTTTACACCAAGAACACCAAGAGTTACCAACCCTAGTACAAAACATTTCAGTGAAGATATCTAGCAACCACCTGTTACACTCATCAGAGTGATATGGCTAGATATTTCACTCTCAGGCTTCATTATCACTCACATCTTGCTCGTGAAAATAATTAGCCTGCTCAGTGAAATATTTCGCTTTATCTCACTCGGACTCATATAATAGGTACTATTTATCGAACTTCTACGTGATTTTCAATTGTCCACACCAAACAGTATCTAACTTGCTTTGCTTGCTCAATAACACACAAATATCCCTGATTCTGAATTTGATACCCCTATATAGTATCTTGCTTACTTAGCTCGCTTGCCAACTATACAGACATTATAATATCTATGTTACTTATGTACAGGTCTTTAGAGGTGCCCATGGAGGAATGTGCTGCCTATGGACACGTTTCTGTGGGAGATTCTCATTATGAAACTGTTGGAAGGGAAAATGCTATTTATGATGGCAAATGAACTATGTAAAGTGTTTGCTATATTGCTTAGATGTAGTTGAAGATTTACATGTACATTAGTAAGGGAGCTGGCCAATATTATATTGTAGTATGTCAAAATATTAACAATGTTGTCTCAGCCTTCTTATATTGGTTTTATGTATTTTTAGTTGTTTACAGAATTTTATTGACAAAACATGTTGGATTTAATGTAGAGCTTTGAGTTACAGCAACCAACAATAATAACCAATAATTCTGTAGTTACACTATAAATGGGAGTTTCTGGGTAATAATCTCACTCTAATGGACCAATAGAATTTATTTTTCAAAAATAATGTTCACTGTGGTTTTATGCTTATGTTAAATTTACCACTTCACATTATTAATGAAAACAAATATCCATAAAATAATATTAAATAAATTGTTTTTGCTCTCTAGAGATTGAGACTAGTGTATAGAAGATTACTCCCATAACTGTAATAATTTTACCAAATCACTAGCTATATAGGAATGGGGCCATGTGTTTATTTATAGTTCCAGTATTTGTAAAGTGAAACTAAATGCAATAAAAGGTCTATCAGATTCTTGCTATATGGAAAACATACTAAAAATCTTAAAGAAATTTCGGTAATGAAAAACTCTGAAAATGAGCACATTATTAAACACATTTTAAAAAGTAAAGCTCATAAATTGCCCATTCAAAAAAAGTATTGGAATAATTGCTGTTCAATTGAAATCGCACTGGGAAAGTGAAATAGCACAGAAACTAGGTGAAATAGCACGGAAACTAGGTGAAATATTATGGTACCTAAGTGAAATACTACTGGGTAAGTGATCATTCATGCTGCTTTAGCCTTTGAAACTGAGAGGGCCCCCACTCGATGAAATCTCGTGCACCTTCCTAGAAATCACTTTCTCGTGCACCTTCCTAGAAATCACTTTCTCGTGCACCTTCCTAGAAATCACTTTAAATCTCCTGTGAAATATGAAATCAACTATAGAAATCTGAAATCTGATATCTTTGAACTTCAAAATTTCATTATTGCATGTGACATCATTCCCTGTCAGTTCCTAGTCCTGTCTGTCAACACTACTTCCAAAAGTTTTACAGACAACCCAGCCAACAGTATTATACGTAAAGAGCTATCTACAGTAACTTGAGTATAATTGTTGTTAGTTAGTCAGTGAATATTAAGCTTATGAAATGATGTAAATGAATATGAATTATATAAATATATCAGCTTACCTTGCCGATGCCGTACAGGAAACAATGAATAAACAAATTATAAAAGTTATCATTTTCGTTGCAAAAATTAACTTAAATTCAGGGAATATGCAGGTATGGAGGTTTAGGGGATCCAGTTGAATAATAGTCATTCCACTTCACCTTAAATTTCTATGTTTTGACCAGTCATAATATCAATTTTGTATAATTCTTAGCAGATAAATAGCTGCAGATAAACTGACTATAGCAAATGTTGGAATATTTAGTCATACAAGAATTATATTTATTACTTAGTAAATTATCAATACAATGTACTCAAATATAGACATCATCTGTAAACTTAGAGAAATATCTATAAGACATGGAGATATTGTGACGTGGACACACAGAGATGTAGTGTCAAGGATTGATATTAGTACATTTTGTTAGCTACATTATGTGGTTTGTGAGTACTCGCACAGAGTGCTCTATCAATTCGCATAAATAAATAATTATCAAAGAATCATTTGGCGAAGTCAAGTGCTCACTGAGAACACATGGGTACACATATTTTTTTGTGCCAATGCTGAATGTAATATAGTAGTATGCAATGAATATACATATATATATAAATTATGTATACAATATGTTTGGAAAGTATAGAAATTAGACACAGTTGCTGACTCAGCTAGTTTGAATTGGTAACAATTGCATTAAAAACACTGAGCAGAGTCCAACGACTAAATTCATGCATGAACAGTTGCAGTGGAAATTTTGTTCAGGAATTAATGATACAAGTTTGAAGAAGTTTGATTATCTAACCTCAAATTTTTCAATCACACTCACACACATGTATATAATTATATACACACAGCTGAAGTACCCTTTAATGACATTATTTAGTTTTCCAATTTCACAATATAAGAATCGTTTATATACTATCACTGGAAAAATAACCTTAGAATTTCCTGCTGAAGGATGTGTGCAGTTTTGTTATCTGTGCTGTGCATTTCCTTGAAACTTGTTACATTTCCTTACTTGCAGATAGAGTATGCTGTCCTGCAGTCTTCCTACACATTTCCCTAACTTCAAAGTATGCATATGTTGTGTACTACATAAAAGGCACATATGGTATGTCGTTAAGTAAAAACAAACATGTTGACACTAGCTTCTGCTGCTATGTATACAATCACTTGTTAGCTTTAATATGGTCTGATCTATAAACCAAAAAGGATACCATGGCTAGTTACTATTGAGAGTTCTATTGAGTATTGGAAAAATTGAGCATTGAAATGGTATTTCCTATAGTAACTACAAGTGAAGTCATTCTCACTATATTATCTTCAATTATTTCTCTCACACATGGACAGTGTGAGTTATAAATGAATTTCATAGCTAGCAGAATAATAATAACAATCTATTTTAGGTGCCATAACTAATGCTCATATACAACTAGATCCTGATTCACCAGTAGAATTGGCTGATCGTGATAACCTAGTGTTACTAATAGAAGGAATAACTACAGGAGGTCGACCTACATCAGTGACTTGGAGAAGGAATAATGTTATGGTTGATAGAAATACAAGACTGGCAGGTGGTGGTAGATTTTTTGATGGAGGAGGAGAGACTATTGTAGGTACTGGACCATGTGTGAGTCGCATGTATAGAGTTGCTCTACAAGTAACTGGACGTTTACCAGGAAGTTATACGTACACTGTTAGTAATGCTAACACACCAACTCCCGTGACATCACCAGTATTTATAATACAAGGTAATCATAGATAGGAGATTAATCATGGAAATTTCTTACATAGAGTCATAATGAACAATTATATCATGGTAATAAAAACACTACATCTTTTTTTAATTTCTACTTCCTTATCAATATTTATATTTATTTGTTCAAGAAAATTGTTCTAAATACATTACTATAAGGTACATAAAGGAAGTTTGGGTCATATTGAGAATCAGAGTTGATTCATATTGCAGCTTAGATTGTGATCTGAAAGTGCATGGCAATGACAATAAATATAAAGAACGAGGAATTTGCTTAAACATGGCAAAAAACTAAATATAAAACTAGGAGGGGTGGCAAATATGCTTACTGAGACACAGGTAGTCCACAAGGATTTTAATCAATACAAAAAATAGTAGTCAGACATTTTTGCCTTATATAATAAAAAAACGTTTTTTTTTACCTCTGACCTTTCTACAATATTTTCATAGGTGCCGTACAATTGAGTCACTTATGTTGCATAGATAAATTGTGCGTGGGTTCTGATTGTAGTATAAATGGAGGTTTACTTGCAAGTAAATGTCTAGTACATACAGAGGGTATTACTTAATATAGCCTAAACTATGTCAACTACACTATTAAATTTAATAAAAACACAACATAAAGTACAAAAAAGTAACTCTGTCCGCTAGAGTTAATTTTTATCTTTTATTTATTAGCAACTAGCTATAAGTTAACAAAACTACAATATAAGTAGTAATTTATTATGAGGTTACAAATTTGTTGCACAAATATTATTAGTTAATCATTTCTGTGAGTACATCACAAACCCATTAAATAAATAATTATTATTGCATTAGTTTAAAAATTTTAGCTCAAGGAATTATTTGTGTAGCAATAACATGGTGTATGGAGGATTGATAGCATGAAATATATATTATACACAATTTCTTCTCAGCATACTTTTACTCATTAGATGTATTCTCTCTCTTTCACAGGCAATAATAGACAATACAGGATTATAAATATTTTGGTAACCACTGGGAATTGTGGTGACCAAATATTTTCAATTCTGTATTGTAAAAAAAAAGCCCTGCAAATATTTATTAAAGATGTGAATAAAGATAGGAAAGAAGTATTTAAGCTCTAATTAAAAAGATCTTACTTGTACGATTAAATTACATTCTATGTAATTGATTCTTTGTATGCTATAGATCCAGGTCCTCCGACTAATAATATTGTATTGAGACAGATTAATAATAGGAAAGTACAGGCCACCTGGACTCCTCTAGCTGGTGCCTCTGGAGCTACATATCGTGTGTATATAAACACTATGAATGTCAATACTGGTGGTACTGAAGTGACTTGAACTAATTACACAACTGAGACTATTGCTACTTCTACTGTTACTATTCGTGTGAGAGCTACTACTGGTACATATCTGAGTGTACCAGCTGTGTCTGAAACTCTGACTGTTAGAGGTAACAATATTACATATTTACATTTTATGTGTTATTTAGTATGTATTAGAGCTAGAGTAAAAAAGGTGTCAAATTATCTGGATATTCATTCAGATTAGTACGCATTCAAACATGATTCAAATCAGCCAAACAACAGTGTTTTATAGCCAGAGTTGATAGTTCTGGATGTATACAATGTATGTTTTTGAATTAAATGTAAATTCATATAAAATAGTTCTTATATAGAAGAGAGGGGTAAGCTGAAACATAATAGTATTATCAGAGATAATAATCAACATACATTCTTCATATACTGCAAGTAATTATTTAAGTAAATTTAATTACATTGAACATTAAAGATTATATTTTAATTCAAATCCCAGAAGCAAATTTAAAATAACTTTTATGTTTGAACTTTTGTGTTTTACCTAAAGCCTCTAAAGGAAGCAGCTGTAGTCACGGATCATGATTATACTTCCTTGATATGATCTACTCCACTTCAAAACTTGTACACATATAAATTATTTTATTGTATTATTGAAGTGAAATAATTATTCATAGAATTACTTTGTAACATTTGACAATATGATAGGGTATTCACAATTTTGAGTATTGTATAAATCTTTTAAATAGTATAACTTAAGTACATAAATAATTTCATAATGGATTAAAAAATTGACAAAATCATATTTCAGTAGAAACCTCATAATTATGATTATTGCATAAATAAAATTTAGTTTCAACTAAACATATCAAATACTCAGTTCTTGAAAAAGAAACTACAACAATATTGGTTGATAAAATATAATTATGACATAGCTATGTTTGCTGTAAAAATAAATATCTATTCACTTGGTAAAATTGTAGATGATGTTTTCGTAATTACCATTTCATCAGTAACTGCTACATCAGCTACTCTGCTCTTCTCACAGCCAACAAGCAGTTTACCAGTAGACGTGTACACAGTTACATTGACTAGTACTACTTGTAATGAAGTCCCTTCTAGGGCAAAATCTACTACCAGTAGTTCATCAACTATTGGTAGTCTGGAGTCTGGTATTCAATACTCTGTTAGTGTTACTGGTAGAAATAATATGAATGGTTTAATGAGTACTGGAACTGCAACACTAACTACAATTGAAACAGGTGACTATAATTTAACAGGTTACAGCTTTGACTAATGTTTTGATCAAGGTTTTTTTTATTATAGCTCCTACTGGTAGTCCTGGAGTACCTATTGCAAGTGTAATAATGTCTACTAACATCACCCTCACATGGACAGAGGTAGATTGCTTAGACAGAAATGGAGTCATCACTCATTCATCATTCAGTATGGAGAAGGAACTAAAAACATAACAATCACTACTCCATCTAGTGCTACCACTCATCTAATTACTGGCCTCAAGCCCTTCATTCAGTACACCTTCACAGTAGCTGGAGTCAACAGCTTCAATACTGGACCTTTCTCTGGAGCCTATAAGATTCGTGCTTCAGAAGATAGTAAGTGTTAACTCATTCTCAAAGGTTTATAAAAATAATTTTAGCTCTACCTACTGTCTTTTTGACTATATTAATTATTGCTCTTTTTATTGCTTTTAATTTCCTAAATATATCAATCCCCGGGACAGTTCACTTAATTTTTTTTCAGTACCATTTAAAAATTTCCCTTTCTACGTTTGACTCTGCTCTCCTCTGATATGTCATCACTAAACACACAACAGCTTACAGACATTAAATCAACTCAAATGTAATGAATATAATAAAAATGGCATTAACAAATTAAAACTAGAATATTGTTAATTACATAGTAGCTACTATTCCTTGCAAGAGTTGGATTTAATGCATATGACTTTACTAAAACTAAATCACTAATTACAATAATAATGTACTCTATTTTACAGAACCCACTAGTGTTAGCAATCTAGTGGTAGAAGCCAAGTATTTCAGTATTCTCTTGACTTGGAGTGCTCCAGAACCTCTCAATGGAATCCTAGCACATTACAACATCCAATACTCAGTGAATGGAACAAGAGAAACTCACTCTACTACAGATTTAATATTCTCTATTTCTAATCTCATTCCTAACATGACAGTACACAATATAACAGTCTCTGCCACAACTGGAGGAGGTCAAGGTTCACTGACACACATTACAAGCATCAGTACTTTACAACGACCAGGTGAGGCAAGCATTTGTTAAAGTTTCATAATTGAGATATATGAATATTTTTTTTATTTTTGTATGTACTAGGAGTAGTACAAAATATACTGGCTGTAGTAGAATCTCTTTATTCAGTTAGAGTTTCTTGGAATAAAACTGGATTTATTGAAATAACAGAGTTTATAGTTTATTATCAACAAACTTGCAGACTCAGTCCAACTGAAATGACGACATCAGTTCCATTTTCACAAAACTCAGTCATCATAGACAATTTGATTGAAGATACTCAATACATATTTGAAGTAGCAGCCAGAGTGATTGAAGATGGAAGGGAGAATTAATAGGAGATAGAGGAACCTCTAAACCAGTAGAATTATCCTATGTATCATATTCTACTGCTTCCTGTAAGCCTGTTGTGATACAGGTATTGCATCTTGAAATAGTACAAAGTTGTATTGTTCTCTTAACTCATAATAGATGACTATCAATTACAACTTAAAACTGAAGATGGTTAAATGTATTGCAGATGCCAAAGGATAATGAGCATACATCATCTTTCCGGGCATGCAGCATAGTATTTTGTACAAATGTTGGGCAATTTATCTAGTGTTTTGTTAATTACAATTAAAATTAGCGCTGCCTGAAAAGAGTCCATTGACAACCATAACAAAATTGGTATACTGTGTTGAAAAATAGAGTTGACAAAAAGTTGACAGGGCTGTAGAGATAATCAAGCTAGTTATCAAGTGATTATACCCTAATTTAATGGTTGTCCATGGACACTTTTCAAGCAGTGTAAAAATTAATGCTTCATACATTTAGTGACTTAATTGCTAAAACTGTATGGTTCTTACTAATAATAACTAAATCAAAATATTCAAGTGTTTAATAAATCAACTATTATAAGTATTAAAAAGAAGTTTCATTAAATAGTTTGAATAAAGTTTGTAATAAACATGAAGTAGCTGTAATAAGTACAACTTTGAATAATTTAGTCAATTTGTTTTCATTCCTAAATCTTTTAGGAAAATAGCTACTACAGCTGCAATTTGGATAAATAATTCTAGGAACAATTAAAACTAACTATAAATAAAACAGAAAAACTTTTAGTTAAAAATTATAACTATAACAAAATTGGTTAATATTTCAGTAAATATATCACTGTAACTGAACTGGATAAAGGTATGGCTAATAAGCTATAACTAAAGCTAAAATTATATAATTATTTACTTTTGCAACACTAATTTATTATTTAAGATTAGGTGACAAAGTGAAAGGAGAAATCTTACGTATCATACATTCTTACGTACAATATCAAAAATTTGATAGAGTTAATCTAATTAAAAAAATATATAATTCTATATTTTGTACAGATATTATCACAGCATGTATTGTGTCAGTGATCTCAAGTGTCCTAGTGTATTCTGTCATTTTGGGAACTGTTCTAATGATCATCTACTATAAAAATAAAGATCAAAATAAAGGCTTGAAGTAAGTCACTGTAACACATCAATACCATACATACATACATGACTGTTAATATTGTACATGTCTATATACAATGCATAAGTAACTCTGTTAATAATGTGCAGGTCTTTAGAGGTGCCTATGGAGGAATGTGCTGCCTATGGACAAGTTTCTGTGGGAGAATCGCATTATGAAACTGTTGAAAGAAAAAGTGGTACTTATGAGGACAAAGAAACTGTCAGGATCTAGTGTTTGTTAATATGGAAAAATTATTGCTTAGATATAGTTGAAACTGTACATGTATTTTGACAAGACTAGAAGACAATAGAATTTCATATAATGGACAATTACTTTTCATATAATTGTAGTGTGTCAGCCATCTTATATTGATCTAAAGATAGTGAGACTTGCGTATCTGTATTCCATTAGCATGGAAGTACTTAATACCTTCATGTAGTACAGAAATACAAGGCTATAGAGTACTTGCTAAGGTTCATAAATAATTTAGGCTTATAAAAAGACTGGTCCAGCAATTATTGATTAAGCTGCTATTGAGTTGTTATGTACTTGCCCTACCTTGGCTAGCTATTTAACAGCTGCCCGGGTAGAAGGAGCTTGCTTCATATATTAGAAGTCAGCTAAGGAAGGGTCTACTGTATATCATTAAAGAAAACCAATAATGGATAACATGAATTAAATGTTTTAATAATTGTAAAAATCTACAAAATGTTGGAGAAGAATGATGAGATTGGTGTCTCCCTCAGAAAGAACATTGTCCCATAATACAGCTATCCATCACAGTTGTACAGACTTCCAAAAATTACACAAGCCAACAACTGTTCCACCTTGTCCCATCATCTCTTCAATTAGCTGATGAACTACACATCATTTAGAAAAGGAGCTTGCTAGAATCCTCCGCCCTCTCAAAAGACAATCTGATTCATACATCAAGAATTTTCAGGCAGATTCATAACAGGACATAATTATACAATATTATACGTATTGTATACTTATCAGTATTTGAATTGTATTTGTGTGAATTTCATCTCAGAATTTAGCACAAATCCTCCCATTAATGTTGTTCACAATAATTGGACAACCTTCACTCCTAGTTATACAACAGAAATCATTATTGTACTGTCATATTACAACTAAGTAAGTCTTATGGTGTACATGTTTATGTATATTTTAATTACTATGAATATAATTATATAAGCATTAATATTGTTGGTTGGAAAAACTAAGATGAAGTAAGTAATGATATTATTACTATAGCTGTTAGCTATATATATGCTTATATTATATTTAATTAGTGGTGATTTACATTATATAGTGCTTGTTTGGACTATGTTTATTGGCTTGTGGCTAACCTTACTCTGAACATAATAATTTGAATAGATATAGAAATTTCTGCTGAATACAGGTTCTCTCCAGTTTCACTAAAATCCAAATATGATTATGTGAATGTGTTGTTATTTCCTTCTTTCAAATAGCATCTGAAATAATATATTTGAACCCATTACAAACACAACGTGACCTTTGAATATGTTGCAATGTTTCTTGCAGCCATCATATCATCAATATGTAAACCATCACCTGCTGGATAAACATGGACGGATACCTGAATCTAATGTGTGCACAGCATTTTGTGATAATAAAACATCATAATAGTTCTTATATTGAGAGATATTTTGATGACTTCATGACAGTAATTTTAAATGCATTGAGACACATGTTTGGGCACTAAATAGGGTTACTATAACCTCTTCATTGAGTGTGACAAAATGCTCCAATTGCAAGTGCCAATATAACATTTTTGTAATTGTAATTATTGTAATTGTTTAATTTTAAAGTGGACATTGTAATATTGCCGAAATGTGCTATTACTACTGCTACTGTGCTATCTGACTCTCCATCATTACTAAAATTTAAGTTAACTACTGAAGATAAATTAGAGAGGTCAAAAAGTCAATAGTAGTAGCAGCAAATGTGAAAATGCAGTAGCTGTATTTTGCATCTTTGGCTGCTGTTGTTGACCATTTTAGTGTACAAATGATTGTGTAATTAGAAACAGAAACTAAAAGCCAACATGTTTTTTTTTGTTTTTGTTTTTTGTTTACTATAAATATTATCATGAGACCAGGTGGCCCACTATTGATGTTTTACGTGACAGTCCAAGTGAAAACATGACATGGGGTAATTTTTCAAAATTTGAGGTTGCCATTTTTTACATTTGTAAATTATCATTTGTGGGGCCACCCACAAGGAAGAACAAGCTCATTAATGCACTTTATTGTTTTTATTTATGTACTTTTGTTGCATGGCTGCACTGATGTAATCCATGCCACTAATTAGTGGTTCACCCCTAGCCAGCAGCACATGTGCACCACATGCACATAACTGAAAGAAAATTCCAGAACAGTTTACATACACATGGTTGCCTACTGGGCACGGGTAATAACATTTACTCTTTTTATGTACCACTATGTGGGTGGTTGGCTATAGATTCACATGTAGTCCAACCTCCTTTTCAATTATCAATTAGTCTTTTGTTGCATCCTACCCTGCATCTGGATGGCTTCGTGCTTAGTTAGGGGTAGCAGATAAGATTCAGGGATAACAACGTCAGGAAGATAAGACTAATTCTGATGGCAAAATACCTGCTGAGACAAGGACATCACCTAGGCTCCCCGGCTATAAACTTGGGTTCAATTATTTAGTCTCAATCCCAACCTCCCCTCCCCACATTGGAGAAAAAATGTAATCGTTAATAAACATACTTAGATAGGTAGGTGGTAGTATTTTTATGGAGGTGTAAAATGAAAATTTTAGGATTTATTGTTATCAAAGAAGAAAAACACAAACAGTTAAGCTAAACTCAGGATTCAAAATTAGTCCTGATTGGAGCAGCATCATGGATTAATTGAATTTTTACTCGTATTCTTAAATTTCTTCTTTTAATATCCTGTTCAAATCAAGACTTTTCACTTATTTATTTCAGTTGTGCAATCATGTTTCATTTAATTGTGTTTCTTCCAGATCATCCACTGTATTTCCCAGATGCCCCAGAGCTTAAACTATAATAGTGACCAAATCAATGCATTGTATTCTATTTTATTCTATTTTCTCGCTTTTCAAAAGTCACTGATGAAAAGTTTCGTAATGCCAAAATGTATGAACTATTTTATTATAGATACAATGATAGTTAACATATTATGATTGTAATAAAGCAAGAAGCTGACTACTGTGAAGGTCTTCAAAAAAAGCACTGTTCGAATTCTATTCTTTTTTCTAGTCTTTATTGTACTAACACTTTATCCACTTAAATTGTAACCCATATTTTTATATGCACATCATAAGTTAGAGTAACTTGACATATTTCATTTACTTAGCAATATCAAGAAAAATATAAGTGATTTATGCTGAAGGGCAAGTGATTTCACACAATAACTAGCCAAGCACTTTTATCATCAATATGATGGTAAGATTATGGAACATTATTGAACAATTTACTAACTCAAAAAAATTAAAGCTTAGGTTTATTAAAAAAAAAAATAGTCTAGGTTTCAGTCTCACTCTAATGGACCAATAATAACCAATCTTATAATTCTGTAGTTACTCTCTAAATGGGAGTTTCTAGGTTTCAGTCTCACTCTAATGGACCAATAATAACCAATCTTATAATTCTGTAGTTACTCT
>WLWI01003603.1_pt1 | contig 13254 bp, 15 predicted proteins | sample 6701501 | NCBI WGS metagenome assembly WLWI01 (sample SAMN12718690, study PRJNA515312) | sponge metagenome | isolation source: marine sponge | host: Mycale hentscheli | place: New Zealand: South Island, Marlborough, Capsize Point | collected 2014-11-01
GCCATTTCTGCGAAAATGCTGATAAACAAAGTTGCTAGTGGAAACTGGGCATGCGTAAACGGGATCTAAAATAGTTAGAGCATGCGCGCTTAGGTACTGGTGAATTTAGTGCACACAGCCCTCGGGCCTACGACCCTTGGGCTTCAGTGCACTAAATCCACCAGTACCTAAGCGCTTATGCTCTATTACATAATCTGCCGTAGTTACCATCTACCAGAAAATTATACAATATCATGATTAAAGTTTCTTTCACAGGTAAAAAATATTATGATGTCTCACAGAAACACAAGAGGGACCATTTTACTCTGCACAATCAGTTCCTGATGTAACATAGACAATTACATATCCAGTGCATAATCACTGTTGTACAATGATTCAGTCATTCTCAGCTGAAATAATGCAATTTTTTCTCATTCTAACAGCCAGTATTGCTAATTAAAACTTAACCCAACGTTTCAGTTGCCCCTGAAGAGGACTTCGGTAAGAAGTCAAAACGTCAGGTTAAGTTTTAATTAACAATATTGCCTGTTAGAACGAGAAAAAAATTGCTATTATTATTATTATTAATAGTTGTACAGTACACCTTACTGAGAGAGAGAGCATGAGAGAGAGAGAGAGAGAGAGTGGGAACACACCTGTTTGCTCTTGTTTGGTTCCAATCTGAGCAAGCAGCCCACGAGTACAGTGGTGGTGTTCAATATGCCAGCACTAACAAAGTTCTCTGGGTTCGGATCCACATCCTTGAGATTAGACATGCCCACTCCTAATAACTAAACAACAGCAACAACAAGTGTCAAATAATGCAAAACATTATCAACAACAAAACAAAGTATTATCAATCCTCAGAATGCATGGAGTAACGCGACATCTGTGGTTTTACGTGACATCTTCATTCCACCCGGCCAGGCTTGGTATAATTAGATTTACCTTGACATTGACTGGATCTGACTCCTGTGGATGCTTGGCAGGAAATACTTTCTGTCCTTCTGGAACACTGCAGCAACACCGCACACATGCACAAACAAGCACACACAAAAATCGTCTAATAACGTGCTTTAATTTTCACTAACTGAATCTCCAATTTTCACTCAATTCTTAATTTAAAAAATAATACAAATTTGTTGCTTTATCTGCTCTACTTACGATGCCAACTGCTTCCATCTACCGAAGAAGTCTGTGGAGGACATCTGTGAGGGTTCCATGAATTTGGTGAAGTAGACAGGTAGCTGGAGCAAGAGTTGGTGCGGAGAACCTGACAGGCTATACACAAGCACACACACAATGCCATAAAAAAACATGCTTACTATGGTACAAGGGGAAAACAACTCCAGATATATATATACATATTATATATATATATATATATAATATTATATATAATACTTATTACATGAGTCAGAGTGTGATATGGCGAATTTCAGGAGCCAGAGGGAGTGAAAATAGAGCCTGAGAGTGAAATACCTTGCCATAACACTCTGACAAGTGTAATAAGTGGTTTATTCCACACTAGATATCTTCACTACTGTAGTTAGTACTAGAGGAAGGGTAACTCACAGCCGTAAAGTTGGTTGTAGGGGGGCTACCCACAACCCCAGCTGATATTTTAGCAGCTGCTCTAATCCTGTTGAGCAGGAGGGTAAAGAGCAGGGTAAAGAACACTATACTGCGCAAACTTTTCAATTTTCTCGGTTTTACAGCTACCTTCCTCTGGTGTACCCTGCTCAACAGGGTTAGAGCAGCTGCTAAAATATCAGCTGGGGGTGTGGGTAGCCCCTACAACCAACTTTACGGCTGTGAGTTACCCTTCCTCTAGTACTAACTACAGTAGTGAAGATATCTAGTGTGGAATAAACCACTTATTACACTTGTCAGAGTGTTATGGCAAGATATTTCACTCTCAGGCTCTATTTTCACTCACCTCTGGCTCGTGAAAATAAATTAGCCTGCTCAGTGAAATATTTCGCCATATCACACTCTGACTCATGTAATAAGTATTATATATATATATTATATATATATATATGATGCTGGAAAATATCACAAGTCTGCTGACTTAGCATTTACACAAGTGCTGTCAGCAAGAGCGTAAAAGTGGCCAATAAGATGAATGATATTCTCTAGTATCAAATGAACAATAAACTTGTGTACAAAACACAATGAACAATTGTATAACCAGGGGGGATGTAATAACCCAACACAGGTGATACAGGAACATACTGCCCTAAACAAGTTCTTGTTTACTTGTATGTCCTATGGGGCAACAGATATTGGACACAGTTCACTAAGCAATAAAGCTTTATTATCAAAGATTAGCAAATCCGAAAGATTGGAGTAGGACGGTTAGTATTCCCACATACTTGAATGATATGCTAAATCTTGGAGCTTGTGTGAAAACGTTCTTGCATTCTATGTCGATCAGTTGCTGCTTCTGAGCTCCGGCCTCCAGCACAGAAGTAACCTCCTTCAGATCCACCATCATGCTGGACTTCTGCTCCTCTGTCAGCACTATGCTGGTCATGAAGGACTGCAGCGATGATGGCGACTTGTTCCCATAGAATATACCTAGCCGTCCTGCAAGAGAACAAAACATACAGTTCAATACACAACCTAAACTGCTACCAAACCCAGTCGGTGACTAACAAAAACAAGAACAACAACAACAAAAAAAAACAAAAAAAAAACAAAAAAACAAAAAAAGAGAGAGAGAGAGAGAATATTTTCTTTTGTGTAAATTTAAGAGAGAAGAAGCTTGCTCTGAGAAAGAAGACTAAGTTTCCTAAGAGAGTTGAAGGATCAATGAGTTAGAGAGGAAAGAAGAAGGGTCCGGTCTCCCAACTGAACATACCGAGGTTCTTCTTGTATTCGGACTTCACACCTATTTGCAAAACGTCATTTTCAAAGAGAACTCCGTTATTCTTGACAAGAAACTTTGCAAATCCGTCCTCGGAGCCGGGTGTGAGGGTTTGGAGGGGCGTGGTCACTGCAGCTGGTGCAGGCTGACTAGACAGGCCTCCTAGTATTGGGTCATCCAGAACGTTCACAAGAAGGCCCCCTTCCGAAGGGGGCGGGGCAGCTATTTGTGCAGGAGGGACTGCTGAAGGAGGGGTAGCTGAGATTAGAAATAAACAAAATTTATAAATTTATATTCTAAGATGCAATCTAGATGAGTCCACTAGAGCTAGGGTGCGAACTGCATCATTATTCAATTAGTGCTAATAATGGGATAGAGGGTTGACTTGAGTAGTCAAAATAAATAATATATAACATACAAAAACAACAACCATGCAAGCACAGTGAGAAAATTCATGCATGAAAAGCACTTGTGGTGGTAATTAAATGTTCGAATAATAATAAGTTTTGCTCATTAAAACACGAGTTTTGCCAATAAATTGGTCACACACATGCACACAAATCACTAATACTCACAACAAGCAAGGTCCCTTCTATCCACCTGCACCAAGCATGCACCAGTAACAACAACACAATGAACACCATGTCAATCCCATAGCAGCATGCAAGTGTCCATTTCATTGAGCCAGCTTAGTAGGATATCCACTGGAGAACTTATACATGGCATGTAGACTGCTTGAAACAGCTGAGATAGTTAAGTCTTGAAGTCTTTAGCCATATAAAGAAATTCTCACAGGTACGCATGAGTTACCAGTCCATACACATGCAGCTAAGAGTGGTCACAACCTCCTTACTCTAGGTAAACATTTGATTTTCTTTTAGGGAACATATTAGAGGTGCTATATGAAATTTGGGGATTATTTAAAATTTGGTGACAGACTGACTACATCGGTAGCTTATAGCGTAGCCACATATATGGGATGACTATGGGATGACTATGGTGATGCTCTGATGATGATAATAATAATACCAACAACATAATAATGAACTTCAAATAATGAACCTGAGGATTAAACCTAAAAGTACCTTAACACACACGCACACACACACGGGCGCACACACACACACGCACACACTTACTGGTGGCTATGAGAGGGTCCACGGTAATACTGGTGCCGATGTTTGGCTCTGAAATGCCATTGTGCACAGCTCCGTCCCCACTTCCTGCCGTGGTCACCTCCTCGTTGGCATTGCCACTGTCCGACTCCTTCTTGTGCAGCTTGGCTGTCCAAGGAGCTGTCTCGTACAGCTTGTTGAGCAGAGAGGACTCCTTGTCTGGAGGGAATGCTGGCATCTCTTCAAGAACTGTGGCCTATGGTATGCAACACAGAGTGATATGACAACAATCTAAAACAATGTAGAGATTATGTGCACACAATTACATGCTACAAATACTACACTTTAGGGATTGTTATGAGTTTATTCTATGCCGACACACACACACACACACACACACACACACACACACACACAACTAGCAGTCCTCTGTGAAGATTAACTTCCCATTTCTACTCACCATCAGATCTACAGAAGCTATGGAGGAGAGTTTGAGGTATTCAATGGCTCTCTGCTGCAGCTCTTGGTTGGAGTTTCTGAGTTGATTGTCTGCCTTCAGCACCTGCAACAACAACAACAACAACAACAACAACAACAACAACAACATCATCATCATCATCATCAACATATATTTTATATTTCCCTACTCTCCCCACCAGCCCACCTGTAGCACGCTTAGATGTGCATGCATTATATAAAAGCACTTACATTCTGTATCTGGGGTTTGATTTCAGGGAAGAGGTTGACAAATTTGACGTAGGTAGAGAGAAGGATGGCTCGAGTGGTGGCCGAACACAAGTGGAACTTGGAATGTAGCAACTGAAACTGCACCAATGGACTGGGGACAAACAACAACAAAATAATAACTAAGCTAAATTATTATATTTTATAAGTTACTATTTGTAATCTGGGTTTCATAGAGGGGAAAAGGGGGAGGGGCAATCAACAGTTCCTCTCTCTCTTTCTCCCCCCCCAAACCCATTGAACTAGCTACAATATTACAACAGTAACATCAAGTGGCAATTGCAGTGTGAGTTACTGCTTAGTTTGCTTGCAGCATCAAATTATCTTTTGGGAGAGACAAGACAAATGCAACAAACTCTTATTTGCTCCCCTCATGCCACACCCCCTTCTCCAATACTCCCACACACAATCAGCTCACCTGGATCTCGCATCACCAGCAATGAGATTACCAAATTCCCCCAGGATGTAGCCCCCGACCTTGATCATGTTCTCATGACATGCTGGGGCTTGAAGTGCCTGCATGGAAACAGAAACATGTGCACACACACACACACACTTATACAAGCTTGCATCTTCTACTACGATTGCTAATCTCTACTGTGGTTAATACAAAGGAAAAGTAAGTCACTTGTCAAGATTCCCTCTACTCATTCAGTCTGTTTCGAGACCTGATGCAGATCGTGACAGTACCAAATACTTGTTAATAAAAAATATTCATAATAACAAGTCCTACCACTGTCACATACACAACCCAGACCACGCCCCTAACTGTCTTCTTTTCCGAGTGCAGATCAGATTATCGTATTCATAAATCTAAAACTTTGATAATAAATGGCACATGAACGGCAACTATGACAGTAAGTAATTAACAACATATGCACGTAATGAAAATGACTGATCAGGTTGATAGCAGGAACACAAACCAAAACATACAATCCAACTTGTCTGGAAAATAATCAGGACACATATAGTATTAAGAACACAACATACATACACGCGCACACATACATAGTACACACACACACACACACACACACACACACACACACTATATTACCTCAAAGCAAGTCTTGGCAGCATAGCCCTGCACGTCCTCTGTGTTAATGACAATCTGAATGATACGGTACCACACCTCCTCGCTGACGTAGTCCCCGGCTAGTCTGATCAGGTTCAGAATGGTGTCCACATACCACGTGAAATCCACAGCAAACTTCTCTGACAGGATAGCTATCTTCAACACCTGAAAGTCAACAAATTTAGTTGTATACATAATAACCCTGAAATGAAGGAGGAAATCCTCTGTAGAAAGTGAGACATACAAATCTAGAGTCAACACAATCTAATCTCTTTCTTACTTTACAAGTCCTCACCAATATAAGTACATATATGTATAGTCAACACACCTACCTTCCCCTCCCACCTCACACCTACCGACCCCTCCCACCTCACCCCATCCACAAGCCCCACGCTTGCACTCACCAGTGTCTCTCTGATGGAATAGTCAGCATTCTCCAGATACAGTAGCAACTCTTCCACAATAGTCTTTGCATTGGATCGATCACACATGGCATACAGCAGGTCGATGGCGCGCTGCCGCACACTGATGTCTCGCTCAGTCTGTAACACAAACACAATACAAATATCTCTGATTATTTTCACACCATTAGAAACCCCCAGACTACTAAGAAGTTTCACACAGTAGAATAACCATTACATGAACGAGAACCTTCCGAACGATATGCCACCAACACTGATCACAAAAATACCACACCATCGCACCTCCCTCAACATGCCACGCCCACAGTAGCTCACTCACTCTGAGAGTCTTGAGTACGACCTCCTCGTGCTTCTTGACGGCCTCCCTAGAGAGGTCTGAGATGGCGAGGTGGCCCAGGGACTCCAGAGACATGTACCGCATGTTCACTTCCTTGTGGGTCAGGTAGCCGCCCAGCAGGTTGCACGCCCTCACCTGCAGACTGGGGTCACTGCACACACACAACCAATTGTTGAATCAGATATTAAACTGGTGAGGCTTTCTTGAAGCTAAACAATTGAGGTCGCACACACACACACACAATCATGATACACATGCCTCTCTCATGAACAGTTCAACAGTTCAGAGATCTTCACCAGTGATCTCACAGTCTGTCCAATTGACATGTTGTTAGACCTGATTGTCAGGTGTTAATCCTTCCCTGAATCAGTGGCTGTACATGGCACAGGGTGGTTGTTATACGTAGAAAGCAACAAATCATATCCATCAAAACCATAACTGTCCCATTGCCCGCCAGGGTCCATACCAATAACTGTTCCATTGCCCGCCAGGGTCCATACCAAACCAAACCATAACTGTCCCATTGCCTGCCAGGGTCCATACCAAACCAAACCATAACTGTCCCATTGCCCGCCAGGGTCCATACCAAACCATAACTGTCCCATTGCCTGCCAGGGTCCATACCAAACCAAACCATAACTGTCCCATTGCCTGCCAGGGTCCATACCAAACCATAACTGTCCCATTGCCTGCCAGGGTCCATACCAAACCATAACTGTCCCATTGCCCGCCAGGGTCCATACCAAACCATAACTGTCCCATTGCCCGCCAGGGTCCATACCAAACCATAACTGTCCCATTGCCCGCCAGGGTCCATACCAAACCATAACTGTCCCATTGCCTGCCAGGGTCCATACCAATAACTGTCCCATTGCCCGCCAGGGTCCATACCAAACCATAACTGTCCCATTGCCCGCCAGGGTCCATACCAAACCATAACTGTCCCATTGCCCGCCGGGTCCATACCAAACCATAACTGTCCCATTGCCCGCCAGGGTCCATACCAAACCATAACTGTCCCATTGCCCGCCAGGGTCCATACCAAACCACAACTGTCCCATTGCCCGCCAGGGTCCATACCAAACCATAACTGTCCCATTGCCCGCCAGGGTCCATACCAATAACTGTTCCATTGCCCGCCAGGGTCCATACCAATAACTGTCCCATTGCCCGCCAGGGTCCATACCAATAACTGTTCCATTGCCCGCCAGGGTCCATACCAAACAGCTAATCCTGATAGAATGAGTTGCTGTGAGGAATGGATAAACAAACCCAGACAGTGAGTGCTGTCTTTACCAAAAACATTTTTAATGCTAGACTTTTCAGTTGTATAGCTCTGTTTGGCTGAAACAATACTCATCTACTGAATGACATGCATTGCATGGAGGAGCTCAAAACTCAAGTACACTTACACTGCAACTAAACAGACTTGCTGCAGTGATTTGTGTATCTCCTAAAATGACATGGTAAGGGGTCAATAATACCAAAAAACTTTCTTCCAAAACAACAAACACACACCCCCCCCCCCCCCCCAAAAAAAAAAAAAAAAAAAAAAAAAAAAAAAAAAAAAACCCAGCAGAAACATATAGCCCTTCTGTCTCAATGAAGTTATAAGCAGAAAACAAAAGACGGCTAAAATTCACATCTCAATTCAGCAAGCTACAAAGCTATTACTTACAAAAAGCTGCAGACTTAAAAATAACAAACAAGTAAACAAATGAAAAAACAACCCTTTGTCTCCAGAAAAACTTCCACTTATGTTTGGATACTCCCTCACTCACCCCTGGAAGTGGAGTATAAGGCTGATGGCTTCAAACAGGACTGAGTTTTTGGAGTTTGAATACTGAACTTTCTTAGACTTGGCAGGTTCCTGGGCTCTGTTCAAGATGGCCTCCAGTGCTTCACTAAGGCGAGCCCTCACTACTGGATCATCTGCAATTATAGCATACAAGAGGCATGCAATAAATACCACCAAGTGATTTCCAATATTTACCAAACTAATCTGTTTCACTTATTTATCTCTACTTAGCATGTTCGTGACATCTGTAGCTAGAGAACTACCACACTTTCATTCTGCTGATGACCCGTTTCATAACTTAGACTCAGCATGATGATTAGTACACCCCTTACCTGGTATATCAAAGCACTGCAGCAGTCTGAGTAGTTTGACAGTGAGCCAGGGAGCTGGCACGAAATAATAGGTATAGTCCTGTAGATCTCCGTGGGAAATGGTCACAATCTGCATAAGTATGAATGAAATGAAACTACAGTATGAGGAATATCTATATGCCCCTTTATTATATTATATATATATAATAATATATATATTATAATATATATATATTTCTTTTTAAATTAATCATTCGAGTAATGTCGTCTTTCAACTGCCAGTGCATAGTTCCACTTCTCTTGGGTTGTGTTGGTAAAATCGCACTGAAATAGCAATATAAATTGAATAATTTTGTTCTTTTCTAAGTGCTTGACTTAAATGTATAAATGCACACAATAGACTGTGAAATGCCATGACAACGTGCAACGAAGGCACAAAAGGACAAGCATTAGAACTAAAATGGTTAGTGTGGTGTGACGTAAGGAAACACTCATCTTACGTATAACTTACACCTGTAACCCCCCCCCCCCCAACACACACACACACACACACACTTGTCAAACTCACATGGACATATAACCTACACATTTGCATACACCACTTAGAGTCTCTTACTCTGGATAGTCTGGTGACAGCTAGAGGGACACAGTCCATGAAGCCAAGAGAGTTGATGCGAGCTAATTCCTCCAACAGACTACATGCAGCAGTCACCACACCCTGAATACACACACACACACACACACACACACACACACACACACACACACATACACACATAAAAACAATCAACATACGACAAGTTAGGATAAAAGTATACTTTGAATGCACAAAAAAACCAAATTATCACTTAATATACTGAAAAAGCCTCAAAAATTTCCACTCATTCACGCCTCACGGCAATCCATGCCAATGACAATTATGCTCAGCAACCACAGGAACTCTGAAGTCCGTATCTTGATATCCTACTATTTACTATACAGATCCACCAAACTGTCCTGTCTATTGAAAAAAAAAAGTTTACACTGAAAGAGATCTACGAGAGATTTGTTACCATGGTTTACACATGGAAAATCAACCCAACTCTCTCCTAATATGCCCCCAGACATCTGTTACTTTATGTTTCCATCAGATGTACTCTATGTTGTACTTCTCATGTTTGTGTACTTGACAATCATTAGAAGTTACAGGTAATTAATGATGTCATGACAGGATCCGCACCACTTGATCAGATAGAACACTTGGTATATACATATATTATAGTACTACACCATTCAATAGCTCAGGCTATTGTGAGGCATTACCAAACCATGATTCTAATGGTATACCCAAACCACAGCATTGTGATCATCTGAGCAAACAAGTCTTCCCCACAGTTACCAGCTGCCCTGCATCTAGCTTTATGCAATATTACAGACTACATACGTCTGCTAGAAGATACCAGCAGTAGAAGTTGTGAAGCTATGCATTGGCTAGAAGATGTGATAACACCCCTCATTACATTACTGGTAGTTAATTGGTATTATTGCCTGCAGGCAATGACTTATGTTGTTCTATGTGTGCCCCAGACTAGTACAAGTGTCACTGAACGCGCTTATGCTCTCACCAAGTGTTTGTCGGTCAGTAGTTGCACTATTTTTGCTGCGTGCTGGTCGATGGATATGGATCGAGGACTCACTCTCAGCATCTTCAGCAAACAGAGGGCTGCAGTCTGCTTTACAGCATTGTGAGTGTTCCTGTAGAAACAACAACAACAACAACAATACTGTTAGAGATAATGCAACAATGGCTAGGTCAATAATTCAACCACAGTAGGGAAATAAAAATAATAATAACTAGCAAGTACTCCACCACACAGTAGCACTTGATGCACTAGCATGAGGCATTCATATCCTCCACTACTTGTTTTAGATGCATCATTTTCCCTTTCTGCTCTCTTTCTCCCCCCCCCCCCCCCGAGTCCTTTACTTTTTCCAGTTCATTATTTTTGAGTAGTGGATTCCCTTCTCCTTTGTCTACCTATTCCTGCATCTCAGTCACTTTTGACCTTCTATCCATGATTATGGACTTAGGTGTTGCTTTACCAACTCAGCACAGCTAACGAATCATTCATAAATACACACACTGTCGTCTTCATAAACACACAAGCATACTATAATTTTACAGCTGCACCACATCTTCCCATTTCTTATCTCATGACCCAGCACACACTCCACCCACTTCTCTCTCTCTTTCTCCAATGTACCTCTCTCCCTCTCTCCTTCCTACAATCAAATATATATATACTCCAACAAAAAAAATAAAAAAATAAAAAAAATAAAAAAAATAATAAAATAAAAAAGAATAGCACCATCCATCCCTCCTCACCCTCCCACCCCTACATCCTGGAGTGAGAGTGCTTCTAATGATTGAGTGTATACGTACGCGTTAGTGAGCACAGGCGGGATGTCCTTGCCCAGGTGGTCCACCATGTCCTTGCTGGCGATGTTGGCGATGCACTGCATGGCGAGAGTGTTGAACACAGGGTTCTGGGATTCCACATCGTGACGGATGCCTTGGATGATGAGGGGCATGAGGTCGTGACCTTCGCCGATCAATACCGACACAAACAAATAGCCCTGCAGAAACAAACACGCAGGAGTAGCGAAAATATTGTATTTTTACTTAAAAATGCGTCGCTTTGACATGCGCACACACGTACAAACATTGACATGCACACACGTACAAACATTAACGTGCGCGCACACGTACAAACTTTCACATGCGCTCACACATGACCACGTATCTCACCAAACATACTAATATGATACGATGCAGTTACATGGTAGTGAGAAAATTGGCATGGACAAGGTGTAAAGTGGAAGAGTTTCATTTCATACCTTTTGTCTTACTAAAACTTAGTATGTGTGAGTGCATCAAATACATCAACTCTTGTGTGCATGTGTATGCATGTAAATGTGTGTGTGTGTGTGTGCACATGGCATTGTTTGCGTTGCACAAGCCATCACATAGGCTGATGAAGACAAGACTCACATTATGGGATACCATACCACTAGTGGCATTCAAAACACATTGCCACTAACAACAGCCATAACAACGGGGGTGGGGATGGGTGGGGGTGGCAATCGCAATGTCACCACACAAGAGAGATGTTCTCCCTTGATGCCATTGACTTGATTAAATCTTTTCTTGGAGCACCAAGATATACAAGTGACCACAAACACACACACACACAAACACACACACACACACACACACACACACACAATCTTATAAAATTTAGCAGCAACTTTTTTTACCTATCGTAAATTTTTACACCATAATTATAATTCCAGAGAACTCACAATCTGTTTCTCAGAGAACCGGTTGCTAGATAGTAGATTGACGGCCTCCTGGTAGCCGAAGTCTATCTCATTGCCCAGCAGGAACATGAAGACCAGCTTGCATACATACTTCTTCTTCTGGTAGCCATCCAACCTGTCACCTTTAACAAATTATAAACATCAAATTTTGAAAAAACAAAACAAAAACAACAACACAAAAAACAACAACAACAACAACAAAAAAGCAAACAAACAAACAACACATTAGCACATCCACCTCCATTCTCCCATCCAGTTTCCACGGTGGTATGGTCGTTATGTGTAGAGCAGATATTTCAATTCTAAACTAGTGTTCGTGCAAAGCTATGCTCATTCTACAATGCATTGGGAAGCAGTCACTACCAGAGGTGCACAGGAAGTGCAACTAAAGACTGGTGCACTGCAAGAATGTATCCAGCTACTCAGCCATGACAAGCTATTCTATAGAATGTACACAGCTGTAGCCATTGTCTTTCCAAATGTAACACAGCTGATATAGAATGACTATACTAACAATTTAATCTTGTAACACAACACTTAACTCCCCCCCCCCCCCCACTCCACCCCCCCCCCCCACCCCCCCCCCCCCCCCCCCCCCCCCCACCCCCTTTCAAACACACACACACACACACCAATGTGTGTACCCACACAATGCCACGCTTAATGTTGGAAGGATGTTTGTCTAGATAGTTTACTTATAAAACACTGCTAGTAGCTAAAACCAATTTAAACTTCTGGAGATTCTGCTACCTCAAGGAAACCCACACTGACACTCACTCACCCTCTAAGTGTGCCTTCAATGAACTGCATATAAAATACTAATCAGGAAGACTCCGAGTATTGGAATGCTAAAATAATAATTTGGTTAGATGCCTTAACGATGAAAATGCGTAAGCCTACACCAACTGTTACTTTACATACTTTATAAGCTCAGTACTTCTTCAATGAACTTAATACCTTACACTTATTAAATCTACTGTATTTACTCGAACAGCTTCCATGGAAACTATTTTCTTCATGCAGATTTTGCTACAACTGCTTAATGAGGGTGGAAACAGATCAACCAGTTGTAATGAAGTTTTAAGTTGGTAATTATCACTGAAGCAACTAGCACATTTGTGACCGGATTTGTGAAAACCCGGCTAAACGCGGCATCTAAAGTTTTCTAATTTATTCTACCAGTAGGCTGCACGGGGCCTTGGGATGCCTTCCTCCTAATTTGGAAGCTGTAGCACAAGCCG
>WLWI01003606.1_pt1 | contig 13247 bp, 13 predicted proteins | sample 6701501 | NCBI WGS metagenome assembly WLWI01 (sample SAMN12718690, study PRJNA515312) | sponge metagenome | isolation source: marine sponge | host: Mycale hentscheli | place: New Zealand: South Island, Marlborough, Capsize Point | collected 2014-11-01
TGAGATAACTGGAATACTGAGATAACTGGAATACTGAGATAACTGGAATACTGAGATAACTGGAATACTGAGATAACTGGAATACTGAGATAACTGGAATACTGAGATAACTGGAATACTGAGATCTAGAATACTGAGATAACTGGAATACTGAGATCTAGAATACTGAGATAACTGGAATACTGAAGCTTTCATTACAATAATTGAAATGACAGTTCTGAGTTTTATTCTGTTGTTACGACAGTCGATTTTTTTTCCTTTCATATGTCATGTATATCTGTTAGTTGTAACACTAGCGTAATGATTTTGATGACCAGTGGATTTCAGGCTCTGCTTTTAGGCAGGCCTAAATAAGGTAAAAACTTAAGACTTCACTGTGCTGCTAAAGATTTACACTTGGATTTCCAGAAAACTAGAAGGGAGTAACTCGTGTATTTATAACAAATCTGTTGATTTATTTGTAGCTCATGGTAAGCTCTCTCTTTATTCATTACTTATAGGCCATGAGTGTCAATGTAAGCTCAATTATATAACATCTAACATCCCATTACAATAGTAGTAGTAGTAGTAGTAGTAGTAGTAGCAGCAGCAGTAGTTGTATTATTATTAGTAGTAGTAGATTATTTCTTTTACATTGTAGATTATGTCAACTGTCCATCTGGCAATGATGACTACAGTCTCTTGAATCACTGACCACACCCCCTACTAGCCTCACTTCCTGACATCGTGCCTTCTCGTCCACATTCCGTCACTAGACTCACTATGTTATGATTGTGTGTGTTGTTTTTTTGTGTAATTTATCAGCAGTTACTGAAGACTAAAGTGCATCAGTCAATCAGTCAGTCATTATAGAATTAGTTGTATCATCTGAACTATTACTGTCAAGATTTCATCTTTATTTTTTATATCAACATTGTACTTGGTAAGTAATATGTACGTATATCTGTGTGTTATAAGAAAAGGACATAGTTTATTGAGAACACCGTTACACGGACGATAGAGTGGTATACCTAAGTGTATATAAGGACTGTAGTACACAACACCGTATATGTATAATTTGAGTATATCGTAGGTAATGGAATGGTTTTGTAGGCTAGAATACAAAATGTATCTTGTTTCAATTTTAGGAGTGGACTTTGCTAAAATTGATATCACTACTCAATTCTATCCAGTATATGTACCTCTGTAGAAAATAGAATATATAAGATTAGTTATTGTTGTTGATTGTTATACCCTCTGCAAATAAGTAAATAAATTAATAATAATATAACTAGAGCACCAAGGGTGCGAACCCTCAGTGCATTATTACACAACTAAGATTTCTTTGGATTACTTCAGCTTCTAACGACTGACAACACAGTGGTTAAGAGAAAATACGCTAACTAGACTGCTGTGTGACGTAAACTAATGTGCGTAGAAGGTAAGGGTGCATCTGGCTTGCGCTTGTTTGGAGCTGAAGTTTCTCTGCATTTACTTGGAAACTAGATCGAAATTTGAAAAAGTGGTAGGGACTTACTACTTCGTCAGGTCATAGTTCTTGGCCATTCATGAAATCGAATGCTGACAGACAGACAAACACACTACTGTAACGCTCTGGTGCATGCACACTGTTCGGGAAACCCTCCATCCACTATGAGTACGAGATTGAACTTGCGCACGATTGCCTCAGGTCCTACCATCATGGAGATAGTCGATGTCGTGGTTTTGACTCACATTTTTCTTAGTTACTGTTTGTTCTTACTTTTGTGTAACTTTCTGTTCTGATCTATCTTTCTATACTATCATTTACTGTAATATATTTTATTAATAAAATACAAACTTATTTAACTTGAGGTTTGGATACAAGTCCTCTTGACAAACAGTCCTGAAAATTTTGGTCCTTCGAGCCGGATCCTCCTGTTGCTGATAGTCAATTGTCAATCTTACAGGAAGGATCAGTAACCAGACAATAGAGACTAACTCCTACCTGCTAGGACTACCGGATACAATATTCCTAAGTGTCAAAAAATTATCTGAACTACTCTTACTCTTTATCCTATTCCTTTATCTTGTTTCTTTTCATCGCAGTTCTCCTGGCTGAATTCATTATGATGACCATCTTACTCGGCTGGAGGCAGAACTTCTGAAGGAAGATCTCGTGGCACTGAAACGCCGTCAGACTAACAATCGACATGATGTCACAAGAAATGAGCGCTTCTTGTAAGGATTCTGCGGCACAGACACTCGATGATTTGGACATTGGCTCTACGAATATCACCTCGAAAAAATCAACGCTGATATTTCAATAGCTGAACTTTTACAAAACGCCATTCTTGCCCACATCAAAGAAGAAGAACAGGAGAAGGAAGAGGAAGAATATCAGTCTTACTGTCAGAAAATGCTGGCTACTTGCAAAGGTTTAACTCGACAGCTTGTTGCAGCTTGTTCACTGGCGAAGTTGAACCTATCCAGAGCAACGGATCGACTCATTGATTGTTCAGCCCACTCTCACAGGCTAGGGTGTAAAGCCTTATTTGGAAGAACTAAGAAGTCAGCTAACTGACTTAAAGGCTTCATCTTCTGAAGAACCATCCTGAGCTCATGGGTATCTTGCAGGCAGTTCTGAAAGATCTTACCACACTGTGGGAGAGATATCATGACGCTAACCCTGACAACAAGACCTCTATTTCTAAAGATGTCAAGCCCGATGGTATGGCCAAATTAGATCGCTTACTTCGCCTTGAATTACCCAGCTTCAATGGTGAAAATAGTGCTTGGCGTCCTTACTGGGAGAAACTTAACAATGTTCTGAAAAAGGATCCCACACTCACTGATGTTGACCGGTTGTCATTCTTGCTAATGACAATGAAATGTAAGGAAGGCAAGGAAATAATCGATTCTAAAACTTGGCAGGGACCAGACTACGAGGCCGCTGTCCAAGCATTGAAAGAGCGTTTTGAAAGAGTGCTATGATCAACCTCAAATCATCAGTTGTTCCATGCACCAGGCATTTGTTAAACATTCCTGGAAACTTACAGATGAAGGTATTGGTCAAATCATTACCTGATCGAACTCACTGTCTCAACTATGAAAGAATGTTCAGTAAACTGTTCAGTAAACTCACTTGAAACTCTTTACACAGTTATAGCTGAGCTCTTGATGCCGGACAACTTCTTTCGTTATTGGACTGAAAAAAACGCCGAGTCTAAGACTACTCTAACTGTTGACAAGCTCGTAGAATTACTACAGCAATACCGACTTCGGTGTCATGACGGCAATCATCCTCTCTACTTATGTGCAGTATACAAAGCCAAGTCGGTGGAGGATCGCTTTAGCACTGCCTCCAGACTAAAGGTATGCACAAACTGTCTATCATTTAATCATTCTTGCCGAGATTGTTCTAGTCGTAGTTGTTGTAGAGTGTGTGGAAAGCGTCACCATTCTCTTCTTCATCGGAGTCGACCTTCAACTCAAACGACGAATGAATCAGCAACTACTGAACGTCAGACAGTTTCCACTTCTACCAATGCTCAAACTCCATCTACCACTAATGTTCATGCTTCTCCATTTTCTACTAATGCTCATCCTGCTCCATCCAGCAATACAACACGAGGAGAGGTCAGGCAGGCAGGAACTTCTGTTTGAGATATTCCTGTCAGTTGTGTAGGTTCATGAATTCTTTTGACTTTGAGAGATTGTGTTAGTCAGTTGGTCATGAAGGACATATGAGAACCACTGTCTAGAAGTGCTCGTGCTCTCTGGTTACGTCCTCTAGACTCAACAGTGACCTGGCAGTGCGGACACTCTACTTGGTCCAAGTCTTTATCCTCTACTCACTGAAGTAGTTCTTGCTATTCGCTCTCACGTCATTGGGATGAGTGCGGACATATCCAAGATGTTCCGTGAAGTAGAACTTCATAGAGATGGTAGAGATCTGCATCGTTTTTTGCAACCAGCTCCCCCGGGGAGATGGCGTCATGGATATGCACATGACAAGAGTAACTTTTGGAGTCATTTCCTCGCCGTTTCTTGTTACTCAAGTACTATGTCAAGTAGCCAAGGACCATGAAAAACAGATCCCAGAGCAGCCAAAATTGTATCCAACTTTTATGTTGATGACTGCCTGACAGGAGCTGCAACTCCAGAGAAAGCCATGGAGATTCAGGAAGAGCTGATTTCCTTACTTGGTTGTGCTTGCATCTGGCTGCGTAAATGGAGGTCTAACAATATCAACGTGCTTGAGAACATCCCACAAGATATGCGAGAGGATGATGACCACCAAATTATTTCTCCTCCGCGGAGTGTCATAAGGCTCTTGGACTTCATTGGGATACAAGGAAGGACACGTTACACGTCTCAACTCCTACTCTTACAGCAAGCGATCACCCTACCAAGAGGAAGATAGCCTCTGACGTTGCCAAGACATTTGACCTCCTCGGATGGTTCGCTCCGTGTACGATCTTTGTGAAAATTGTTCTACAGGATCTCTGGAAACTCAAGTTGGCCTGGGATGACCCCGCTCCTGATCATATTGTTAAATTATGGAACAATTGGAGAAGTGAGCTTCCACTCATTACTTCTTATCCCATGCCTCGCTATCACTTAGTGAAAGGGAAAGAAGTTACGAGTCTTCAACTGCCTTTGCTCTCTATTTGGACACGACTGTTTCTACGTCTTTACTCATCGCTAAAACTAAAGTCGCACCTTTGAATGGCGGAACTATTCCTCAAAAGGAACTCAGTGGAGCTCAGCTTTTGAGTAAGATATTAGTCACTGCTGCTAACACACTGTCAATACCTCTGCAAGATGTATATGCTTAGGTGTGATTCTACCATTGTCTTATGCTGGCTGTCTACACCTGTGGGAAAACTGAAAACTTATGTCTCTAATTAACCGAGTGGTGGACACGATTAGTCGTATACCAGCTGCACACTGGAGGTATGTTCCTACTGATTGCAACCCAGCAGACATAGCCTCCAGAGGAGCAATGCCTAGTCAACTTATTTCATTTGAACTCTGGTGGAATGGACCAACCTGGTTACTACAACCTCCCTCTGCATGGCCTATTAGCACAGACTGGGAAAAAAACACAGAAAGATCTGCCAGAAGTTAAACCTGTGATTCTACTTACTGCTGCTCCTCTAGAAACCTTTGCTGGGTTATTTTCCTCATATACTAAACTTAAAAGAGTGACGACATGGTGTTTGTGTTTTGTTTGTAACTGCAGGTCCAAAAAGGAAGACAGACTTTTCTCAGCTGTCACTTGATGAGTTGCAAATGACTGAGTCCAAGCTACTTGAGCTCAGTCAAAGTCGTTCCTTTAAAGCTGATAAGAACTCTCTACTCGCCACAGACAAGGTTTCATCCCAGAGTAAAATCTTACACCTCTGTTCCTACCTGGATGACAAAGGCCTCATTCATGTCAGTGGTCGCTTGGAGAAATATAATCTGACTGTTGAACAGAAGCATCCAATCATTTTACACCGTCTAACTAAGTTGATCTGTGAACAATTGCACTTGGACGATTTGCACGTAGGTCCTACAGCATTACTCACTATTTTATCCTTACGTTTTCATGTTATCGGGGCCAAACATTTAATTAAGAGTATCTCTCGGTCCTGTGTTTGTTGCAGAAAAGTATATGCTCAAACTGCCACTCAACTTATGGGTCAGCTTCAGTCCAGCAGGGTAACTCCGTCCTCTCCTTTCCACCACACTGGAGCTGACTTCACTGGTCCAATCATGGTCAAGAGGGGTTACACTTGTGTTTGCGTACTCGAAAAAATGTACATCTGTGTCTTTGTATGTATGGCAACTAAGGCTGTCCATCTGGAAATTGTCAGAGATCTTTCTTCTAAGGCTTTCTAGCAGCTCTACACGGTTTCATAGCTCGTCGTGGATGTCCGGAGACGTTGGCCACTAACAATGGCACCAATTTCAAAGGTGCTCAAAAGGATTTGAAAGAGCTATATGACTTCCTCAGAGCTCCCAATACACAGAATGCAATGGATAGGTACTACACTGCTCAACATATCAAGTGGACGCATACACCTGCCAGATCTCCACATTGTGGGAGGCTGCAGTTAAATCTATGAAACTCCTCCTCGTTAAAGTAGTAGGTTCCCATAATTTCTTTATTGATGAGCTGTACATTGTCACTGTCGAAATAGAGGCCATTCTCAATAGTTGACCACTTAATCCCCTTGACTCTGCCCAAGATGATGGAATAGAGGTGCTCATTCCTGTTAGTGGGTAAACCTTTCAAATCTGTTCCTGCTCCTGATCTCGCTAATCGCAATTATGACAACTTGTCTAGATGGAACTTATAATGTCGGACTTTTGGGATCGTTGGAGTAAAGATTATTTATTGCACTTGAACCGCTTCAATAAATGCCATCAACCGCAACGCTCTATAACTGTCGGCGACATAGTTCTAGTCAAGGACACGGATCTCTTCATTTGTTCTTGGCCTCTAGCACGAGTTATCCAAACACATCCAGGAGATGATGGACTGGTGCGTGTAGCTACAGTCCGGACTCAAAAGGAAACATATAGACGAGCTATTCACAAGCTAGTCCAATTGGTAGAAGAAGCAACTTTCTCCCCCGGAGGATGTTCGGGCTCTAACCCTCCTCCTCCACTACGAGTACGAGATAGAATTTGCGCACGATTGCCTCAGGTCTTACCATCATGGAGATTGTCGATGTCGCGGTTTTGACTCAGTATTTAGTTTAACGCATTGTATAATTTTTCTTAGTTACCGTTTTGTTCTTACTTTTGTGTAACTTTTTCTGTTCTGATCTATCTTTCTATAGTATCATCTACTATAATATATTTTATCAATAAAATACAAACTTATTTAACTTGAGGTTTGGATACAAGTCCTCTTCTTGATGGACAGTCCTGAACACACACTGAGGGTTAATAAGTTAGTACTATTGTTACCAAACTCTTACATGAACTTGGTGTTGCAAACGAACCACATAGCCAAATTGATGAAGCACCAAAGGTGCGAACCCACAGCTACTATACCCTAGCTAGCTATTACAAAATTATTCCTCACACCAATATTTAGCTATTTTTAATCAGGTATCACTCTATGAAAACGGTAGATGTAAATGCTGTTTAGAATCTAAGCATGCGAGAGGTTCTCACCTTGGGTAAATTCTCCAGTACATATAAAGCAAAACTCCCGTAGGCAGCTAGAAATCATATGCTTACATGATAATGACGTGACAATAGGGTGGGGGGGGGGGGGGTACTCACAAAGCTAGTACCTACACACAGAGCTGACAGCTTCATGTTTTCTCATAAATTGGCCTGAAATTTTAAAAAGTAGCACTAAACAGTTTAAAACCGTCATTCTGAGTTGGTTTATACCTAAAGCAATGATTAATTGTCAGTATCCTAATCAGAATGTGATAGACAGATGAACATTCAGGACGACTATTATAACCCTCTTGAACATGTGCGCTGAGGGTGAATACAACTATGTGTACACCCAAGTGTCCATATCAACAACATCAATGGATAAGTCACACTTGCAGATCCTAAATATTAGCCATTCTCAGTGGAGTAAGAACTTGAAAATGATTGGGGGGAGGGGGGGATAAAACTTTGTGGCCATTATGTAGTACAGTTAGTTAGTATGTTAAATTATTTTTATAATAGCAAATCTGTGCAATATATTGTATACTGTAGGTGAGATAAATATACACGTATATAATACTTATTACATGAGTGAAAATAAAGCCTGGGAGTGAAATATCTTGCCATATCACTCTGACAGAGTATAATAAGAAGTTATTATTTGGATATCTTCACTGAAGTAGTTTGTACTAGGACTGATAACTCACACATGTCATGTACCTAAAAATAGCTTTGTAAAGATAGCTAGGGTCATGTACCTAAAAATAACATAGTGAAGATATCTAGGGTGTAATAAGACTAATTATCAAATCATTGTTATATGTGTCTGGATTCAAAAATCTCCAAAAAAATATTCCTTCTTTCACACACTGAAACAAATTCCTTTGCTGCATGCACCAGGTTCAGCTCATCTGTTTTTTCTTTCACAAAGCATGTGTAAAAGCATGCAATAATTTACCTCTCCCATGTCACCATATTTTAATTCTCTTCAGGTTCAGCTGAGGCAGTGGTGACTGCAACAATGAGATAAAATTTTAGGAGGGATGGGGAAGGAGAAGGGGAAGGGAGGGATTTGCTAACTGTATGGCATTAGGGGAACCATGCCCCCCCCCCCCCCCCCCCCCCCCCCCCCCCCCCCCCCCCCAAATCAGGTTCTTGATAAACTAGCACCTTAGCCACTCTAATTTCATATAGCTACTTACAGTAATGCTTGAGATCTGAAGAAATGATGATGGGTTTTGCTTCTTGCAGATCTTTTGTATGATTTAAATAACTCATTGTCCAGGCTGCAGTGGTAGGACACAGATATTAATAGCCAGGCCACAGAAAACTCCATACTCCTGGGTATTCATAGGTACCGACAAACACGTAGTGAATACCGGACTCCAGGGTGACCAGCTGTAAAACCGCAGAATTATGCACTCCCGGTCGTGAATCCTATTACCATAGCGACGGTTGACCGTGACGTTGCCACTGGAGATTGGCAAACGACCAGTGATACATCCGGGTCACGTGCGATACTCGCCGACAGAGGGAGAGCCGAATTCTCAGAAAGACTTAAGGATCATAAGACGACTTCGCGGCTTTCTAAGTATGAAAGATCGGTATATTGTTTAAGTCCATTTACCCTCTGTGGAAAGTTCTTCTATACAGTCTCCATCAAAATCCTCTATATCATTAGTCCTGTGGACTGTAAAGGTTGCCTCGTGTCGACTCACTAGAAATTCTGAAGCTATGTTGGCCACAGCAATAGCCTCTAGTATGGACACTTCCAGTACCAGTGACTCAGACTTGGCTTCTTTAGCTTCTTTGTCTGCACTCGCGTCCTCTTCTTCGTGCGTATCTTCGAGTAAGGTCACTCGCGTATCTTCCCGACCTTCTCCAGTGTCCGACACAGATTTGACAAACCTTGGCTGGTTACAGAAGCCTGGTGTCCTCACATCTATGTGTACAACGCTCACGGACCACACTTCTAAAGAAAGTGAATGTAAGAGCACCTCACCCATGGCTGTTAGAAGCTCTAGAAAGCCTCGCCAACCTAAAACCAACGGTGAAGGTGGCAAGATGGATCCTTTCAAATCCAGATATCACCCTAGGAGCTCTGATAAAATGGTGAACGTGATTCTAAATGTTCGAAATCGCAGGTACAATGGAGAAGATGCCAGTAAGCCACCTCTCTCTTTTGCCTGCATGATCTTCATGGCTGTAGAAAGCTCTCCCACTAAGACTTTGCCAGTCAAAGGAATCTATGACTGGGTCATGTGGAAATTTCCTTACTATAGAGATGCACCTCCAGGATGGAAGAACTCAGTCAGGCACAATCTCTCACTCAACAAATGTTTCAAGAAGGTGGACAGATATTCAGCTAAGGTGAGTGTAGTGGCTCAGGATCCTGGGGAAAGGATCCAAGGTATTGGTGGTGATGGTAATAATGTAGAATGGCTATGTCCATGTTGTGGATGTGAGTGAAGACTTGCTGGCAGGCACTGTTCATGCAGCCTCAGCTCATGAATGTTATTGGCAGAGAAGTACTTGTAGCTAACGATGCGGATCAGTGAATAACACAAGCCGGTAATGGGCAACTTTATCCAGTGGGGGGTAGACTTGAAGTCCTTAGTTACGGTTGTCTGGTTTCTAATTATTGCACCTCACAACCAAGTGTTTGTACATATAGTAATGAGCTATGGACTTCCTCTCATAGTGTGTGTGTGTGTGTGTGTGTGTGTTTAGTCAACTTCAGTGTGCAAGGGTGGGTTATGGACAGTGGACCCAGACTACCGAAGAAGTCTGTTGGCTGCTCTAAAGAGGTCCCCCTATCATCCCTATCATAGCTACTTCTCTCCACCTCTGTCACCAAGGTAACACTGGACTCCTATGAGGGTCAAGTTCAGTTGTAGTTTCCTGGGTTGTGTGTTGGTTAGTCTGCAATCCAACTACTCTACTTGTGACTCTAGTGTTAATTTAATTCATATGGCACTGCTGATTCTAATGAATTAACAGATTGATTTGTTAACAAGTTAGGTAGTTACTTAAGACCATTTTGTCTTGGGTAATTGACACGCCAGTTTGGTGGTCTTGTGTGTATGTGTGTGTATGTAAGAACACTAGTTGGGTGCTATCTTGGGAGGTGTGGCTAACTTGATTTATGATTGCTAACGGAATACAATTAGTGTAAATATCGTCATTATTGTTGGTGTATGGAATTCCTCGATGATCAGCTGCTGGTTATAGAACATGGTGGAGACACAATGCAAACTTTTGTGGTAGGAGTACGTATTGCAGGTATTTGTTGAACTATTGTGCTTGCACGAGTCCTATGTGTGCATATATGTATTGGTGTGAATTTATTAAGTTTGTGTGTGTGTGTGTGCGTGTGTGTAGCTCCAGCAGTAGCAGTCTTGGTAAGTCCAATATTTTTGAAAGTGTTAGTAGAATATTCATATGGGTGTGGTTTGACGTGCTAATATTCATGTGAGGGTGTGATTGGATCAGTTTGAACTAGACATTATTCATAGTGTAATTCTGTGCTTTCTCTGGCCATCTGATACATTAAATGAAGCACTAAAGGTGCGAACCCTCAGCACTGCTTGACACTAGCTATGTCCTCTATATGTCAATTTATTTTATATCTTATACTGTGAGTTGAAGAAGCCTTGTCAGGAGGAGGAGTCAAGAAGCAGTGTCAATGGCTGGTCGCATGACGTCATTACATCAATTGTACGATACGATGCAGTTGAACCTAGGTGCTGTTGCTTTTTAATGTGTTTGCGTGTGTGTGCGAATAGTTTTTCCTTAATTTATGGCAATTTAAATTTAAATAATGTTAGCTAAGCATTAATGACAGCAGACCCTCATAATCAGAAGTAATTAACCCTCAGCTTGCATGCATGATAATCCTGTCTTACAATTAACTGTTGATTTAGGTATGAACATAATCCAGACTTAAATTTTGGGCTGTTTTTTTTTTTGAGAAAATGCGGAGTATCAACTCCGCATAGGTAATACCCCTATTGTCACGTTGCAATCACATGAGCTAACAATTTCTTCAAAATGTGGTAGTTTTGTTTTATGCTGAGAAGAATTTAACTAAGTGCTGCTGTAAGGAGTTTGATGTTGATGAGTGTCCTTTGCTAAAAACAGTGTAATGTAAAGATATATATATATATCTATTGATGCCTGATAGGTCTGAGAAATTATTTAATATCTAGCTAGTGTATAGTAGCTCTGAGGATTCACACCTTTGGTGCCTCATTTTATGTTTGTTTTGATCTGTGAAATTTTTTTAGTTCTGTTGCATGTAAAAAATATATATCCAATTTTCAATCCTGAGAAGGGAGGTTACTTAACTGTGGCTAACAAAATGGACTAGTTCCTTCATCGTCTTACCTTTGAGGATGTTGCCTTGAGGATGTTGCCATTGAGGATGTTGCCTTTGAGGATGTTGCTGTCGAGGATGTTGCTGTTGAGGATGTTGCCATTGAGGATGTTGCCTTTGAGGATGTTGCCATTGAGGATGTTGCCTTTGAGGATGTTGCCTTTGAGGATGTTGCTGTTGAGGATGTTACTGTTGAGGATGTTGCTGTTGAGGATGTTGCTGTTGAGGATGTTGCCTTTGAGGATGTTGCCTTTGAGGATGTTGCTGTTGAGGATGTTGCCTTTGAGGATGTTGCTATTGAGGATGTTGCCTTTGAGGATGTTGTATGTTGCCATTGAGAATGTTGCTGTTGAGGATGTTGCCATTGAGGATGTTGCCATTGAGGGTGTTGCTGGTTGTAGGGATGTTCAATGATCTGGTTGGTAGGGAAGCTTATCTTTCCAACTTCCCCAATAAAGTTTTCTAGATAGAACCCTACCTCTGAACTGAATGGGTTGGGAGTGGCCTAGCTTGAGCTCCTCCCTTGTTTATTATTATGGGTGTGGTTTATAGATGATGTAGACCCGGCAGAACGAGATGCGGCCTTGACCATGTGTATGATTGGTGGCAATTCTGAAGGGGTGGAGCTGGTGGGGTGTGACCTCCTACATGGAGTGTATCATGATCATTGCTATACCAGAGATCCGCCACACCCATCACCAGTGTGGCTGACCCCACCTACTACACAGCAGGTCACAGTCAAACTATTAAACCGAGCTGCTATAAAGAAGCCCTCTGGGTAAGTTTGTGGGTGTGGCATGTGGGTGTGTCTCATCAGATGATGTTGTAAAGCCTAGGTTGGGAGTTAGTGTGGCTGATACAACAGTGGGAGTGGCATGACAAATTTGCTGGGACTAACTGTGGGACTAAGCATGTGACCTGTCATGTTTACTGGTTGCCATAGCTACCAGTTGTCCCTACCCTGTAGCTTGAGTTGCACAATAAGTTATGAATGTGGTGAACAGGTGATCTGGGGTGAAAGGTCACTTCCTAATGGCCTTAGTGGTAGGCAATGAAATTCACGTGTAGGATTTAAGAAACAAGATGTGTACTTCTTGTATAATGGTCATGACTGGCTAATTAACCTTTTATTCAGTGTTAATGTCAGTGTTTCATCGTTAATTTACATTTAATCATTAATGTTTGTTGGTTAGGTTAACTCTGGATGAGATAGTTGCTGCGGCAGAAATGATTCTTGCCACTGATGATGACGGTGTGGGAGGTGATGAAGAGGGTGTGGCTTCTGACCAGAGTTCAGATGAAGGTATTGGTGGGGAGTTGGAGACAGACATGGATGAAGAGGAAGGAGATGGATCAGTGGGCGGAGATTCCAGTGGGGTGGAAGGACTAGGAGACAGTGGCTATGCTGGCTCCACCAGTCCTCCTAATAGACTGCAGATTGTCAGGTGGGTGTAACCATGGGTATGGCCATCCCAATTGACACTTAGTTTGATTGTGGGGTATGGAATAAGGTGTGGAGAATTCTTATAAATAAATACTGTAGTTGCCTGGCAGCCGTGGTGAAGCAAAGTGTTCCACATGCTGTAGGCCTTCTTGTAGTTGACCTGTAGACCAGGCGCTATAGATACCAACCTAAGGAGGGCTGCAGACCAGGAGCTATAGATACCAACCTAAGGAGGGCTGCAGACCAGGAGCTATAGATACCAACCTAAGGAGGGCTGCAGACCAGGAGCTATAGATACCA